>Ga0209510_1000415_pt1 | contig 60230 bp, 41 predicted proteins | sample BiotimSIPDNA_FD_185749 | JGI IMG/M metagenome (GOLD analysis project Ga0209510, IMG submission 185749) | Anaerobic biogas reactor microbial communites from Washington, USA - Biogas_R1 time_0 SIP DNA (SPAdes) (version 2) | ecosystem: Engineered > Bioreactor > Anaerobic > Unclassified | place...
GTTGTATAATTATTATGTATATTTAGGTTACTGTTCATAACATAATTATACCAAAAAACCACCCCGGATTTCCAGGGTGGCTTTTTGTTTTTGTAAGGAGGCTGTTATTTTATTTCTTTACAGCCCCATAATCTTTACTATTATTCTACTGCAATAATGTATGAGTAGATATCTTGTCTACCATCGATGATGTCAACATCAACGTCTGGTGCAATATTTTCAATATATTCAGCAATTTTTTCAACTTCTTTTTCGCTAACGTCAGATCCAAAGAAGATGGTTACGATTTCTGATTCTTCAGTAATCATTTGTTTTAATAAGTTTTTAGTTGATTTTAATCTTGAGTTAGTTGAAACTGCGATTTTGTTGTTATAAATTCCGATGTAGTCATCCTTTTTAATTTCAACACCATTAACAGTAGTATCTCTAACAGCGTAAGTAATTTCTCCTGAATTAACATCAGCAACAACATCTGACATTTCTTCTAGGTTTTCATCAAGTGATCTAGTTGGATCAAAAACCATTAGTGAGGCATAACCTTGAGAGATTGTCTTAGTCTTTAAAACTCTAATTGTTCTTTCTGGTAATAAATCGATTGTTTGTTCAGCGGTTAACACGATATTTGAGTTATTTGGAATAATGATAATGTTATCAGCATTTAATTCATTAACTGCTTTAACAAATTCTTCAGCTGATGGGTTCATCGTTTGACCGCCATCAATAATATAATCAACGCCTAATTCTTTAAATGAGTTTTTGATTCCGTCACCACTAGCGACAGCAATAATTGCATATTTAGTTTTTTCTTTAGATTTAACTGGCTCTGGTGTTGGTTGAGCACTAGCTTGATGATTTTCAACAATACTATGATGTTGTAACTTCATATTTTCAATTTTAATCGTTTGAAGTTCACCATATTTTTGCGCTAAGGTTAAAGCGACACCTGGTTGATTAGTATGAACGTGAACTTTTAATAAGTCATCCATCACTACAACTACTAAAGAATCTCCCATTTGCATTAATGGTTTTTTAATTTGAGTATCATTAAATTTATCTTGATCAAATAATTTAACGATAAATTCAGTACAATAAGCAAATTTAATATCTTGAAGCGATTCAAAGGCATGATTATCAACAAATTCTGGCATTTGAGTTGCAACTGGTTGAGCATCAACTTCAGTTAACATTTGACCATTTAATGCCATTTGCATTCCTTCAATAATCTTAATAAATCCAGCTCCACCTGAGTCTACGACTCCAGCTTCTTTTAATACTGGTAAAATCTCAGGAGTTCTTTCTAACGTCTCATGAGCTTGTCTGACATATAGATCCATTACTTCTTCAATAGTATGTAAATTATTTTCTTCTTCTAATACTTTTTCAGCTGCTTCTCTAACAACTGTTAAAATTGTCCCCTCAACTGGGTCCATAACTGCACGGTATGCCATTTGGTAACCACCAACTAAAGCTTGAATAAATTCCTTAACTGTAGCTGTGCCATTATTAATTTTAGAAATTTCAGAATAAACACCACGGAAAAACTGAGAAAGAATAACTCCAGAGTTACCTCTTGCTCCCATTAATAATCCGCGTGATAAAATTTTTGAAATATCTATAATTGATTTATCTTCTTTACTTTCAATTTCTCTAATTCCAGCCATCATGGTCATTTGCATGTTAGTTCCTGTGTCTCCATCTGGTACTGGAAATACGTTTAAATGATCTATTTCTTTATAATTGTTTTTTAAATTTACTGCTCCGTTAGTTACCATTTTTTTAAAGAGCTTACCGCTAACTGAATAGTTTGCCATAATATTCCTCCTAATATTAACCTTGGTGTATAATATATATACAACCAAAATTAGTAATTTTCGAACCAAAATACCTTATTTTGCGACATTTAGTGCATTTTTGGCTCTTTTCACACAAGTATTATAGCATAAGATATGAAAAGAAAATGAAACGCGATGTAAATGTTTGCAATTATGGTAAAATTGTGGTAAATTATAGAAGGAAATTTGTAAAGGAGTGAATTGATATGGCAAAATGTTATGTAACAGGAAAAGGCACAATGGTAGGAAATAAGCGAAGCCACTCTTTACGTGCAACGCGTAGAAATTGGAAAGCTAACTTACAAACTGTTAAAATTGTAGATGAAAATGGAGATGTTAAACGCGTTAAAGTTTCAGCTCGTGCCTTGAAGAAAAACAATTTAACTCGTGCATAAAAATTAAAAGTTTTTATAATAAAAAAAGCCAAGTGGCTTTTTTATTTTTATATCGATTATTATAATTCTTTTAATTCTTTAATTTCTTTCTTGCGATTCTTTTGATTAAAAAGATAACTTCCAACAACAGCAATGTCAGCGCCAACCGCTCTGACTTGTTGAATGGTTTCATCGTTGATTCCGCCGTCGACTTCAATTAAGTAATTTAATCCTTGTTCAACTCTAATTCGGTTTAAATCACTAATTTTACCAATTGCTTCTGGCATAAACTTTTGACCACCAAATCCTGGTTCAACACTCATGACTAAAACTAAATCAACAAACGGAAGATATTCTATAATCTCTTCAACTTCAGTCGCTGGCTTAATTGATAATCCAGCTTTGATTCCTTTTTCTTTAATTAATCTAATGGCTTCTAAAAAGTTTTCTGATTCATAGTGAACCGTAATAAATTCAGTTCCCGGAATCGTGAAAGTATTAATCCATTTTAAAGGATCTAAAACCATTAAATGGGTATCTAATGGAACTTCAGTTTCATTGCTAATTGTTTTAGCAATATGTGGCCCAAATGATAAATTCGGAACGAAGTTACCATCCATAATATCTAAATGGATGTAATCAGCGTTATCGATTGATTCGATTTCTTGTTTTAATTTTGAAAAATCGGCAGTTAGTACTGATGGAGCTATTAACATAAATTCACCTCTTAATATATTATTTTTTTGTTTTTTATTTCGTCAATGAAACTTAAGTAATTTTCATATCTTGATGTTAAAATGTTCCCATTTAAAACTTCTTCCTTAATTTTACACTTAGGTTCATTTAAATGGTTACATGAATTGCCAAATCGGCAATCACTACTTAATTCAATAAAATCAGGGTAGTAATTTTTAAGTTCTTCAAATTTGTGAATATCAATATCTAATTTTGAAAACCCTGGTGTATCAGCAATATAGCCGCCACCAATTTTATATAACTCAGAATGTCTTGTTGTATGTCTTCCGCGACCTAAGGCTTTGGAAATTTCACCAGTTCTTAAATCAAGGCCTGGTTTTAAGGCGTTTAAGAATGTCGATTTTCCAACACCTGTTTGTCCAGCTAAGACTGTTATTTTTCCTTCTAAGAATAACCTTTCTTCCGTCACTGATTCAATATCTAAACTATTGACATAATGTACTTCAATTCCTATTTTTTGATAGTATGATAAGTTCTCTTTTAACTCTTTTAATTCTTCGGTTGTTGCTAAATCAATTTTAGTTACTAATATAACTGGAGTTAAATTGTTTTGATAACTTGAAATTAAAAACTTATCTAATAAGTGAAAACTAAATGTTGGTTCAACCACTGAAAATGTCAGTAAAAGTTGATCAATATTAGCAATATCTGGACGTGACAATTCATTTTTTCTTGGAAGGATTTCATCGATTAAGATGGTGTCTTCTAAATCATCATAATAGCAATAATCTCCAACCTTTGGACTTATTTGAAGCAGTTCAGTTTCCTTTTTCGTCCTCTTAGAGATAGTCCGATGAAAACTTGAGCTAGGATCAACTTTAACATACCTTAAGCCACCTCTAGCTTTCGCTTCAAATTCTTGTTTAGATTCAACATCAACTATTGTATAGTTGCCACCAATTAAACGGGTTATTAAAGCGATTTTCCTCATTTTTTCTTCTTCTCCGCTTTACTTCTTAATTGTCCGCAAGCTGCTTCAATATCATGACCTTGTTCCTTACGTAAAGTCACATCTAAACCACCGCGTTTTAACAGGTGTAAAAATCTTTTTTGATTAGCTTCACGGGATCTTTCATATTCAGTTTCAAATACTTTATTATATGGAATTAAATTAATATACACATTCATCCCCTTCAATAAATTAACTAAATTGATAGCATCTTTTTCTCGATCATTAACACCATCAATTAATATATATTCTATCGTCACACGACGATTAGTTACTTGTAAGTAGTAATTTAGTGATTCCATTAATTTTTCAATGTTATAAACATTATTAATTTTCATTAATTTACTTCTTAATTCATCAGTTGCTGCATGGAGTGATAAAGCTAAGTTAACCTGAAGTTTTAAATCAGCGAATTCATAAATTTTCGGAACGATTCCACTAGTTGAAACTGTTAATCTTCTGGCACCTATATTAAAGCCTTTTTGGTGGTTTAATATTTTTAATAATTTAACGACATTATCAAAATTATCAAAAGGTTCACCAATTCCCATTAAGACTACTGAATCAATTTTTTCACCCATTAATCTTTCTGATTCCAAAACTTGTAAAACCATCTCTCCTACATCTAAATTACGAATTCTTTTTAGTTGTCCTGAGGCACAAAATGAACACCCAATATTACAACCAATTTGAGTCGAGATACATATACTATTTCCGTAATGATGTCTCATTACAACTGATTCAATTAGGTTACCATCTAAAAGTTTATATAAAAACTTCTGAGTGCCATCAGTAGAAACTTGTCTTTGAATTAATGCTAATGAGTCAAAAGTATAATTATTGTTTAAATACTCTAAAAGATCACTAGGTAAGTTTTTCATTAACTCAAAAGAGTTAACTTTTTTATCATATAGCCAATCCCAAACTTGAGATGTGCGATATTTTTTAAAACCTTTTTCTAGTAATAATTCTTGCAGATCTTCAAAAGTATAATTATAAATTAACTTCATCTAATTTCCGCCTTAAATACGTGAGATAATCTATTCATAACACTTCTCATCAATTTATCAACTTCGCTTGATTCTAATGTTTGTTCCTTATTGTTAAAGACTAAACGATAAGCAAGTGATTGGTGCCCTTCTTTAATGTGTTCACCCACGTAAATATCAAATAATTCTAAACTAACTAAATATTTACGAGCGGTTTGTCTAATAATTTGTTCGATTTCTAAAATGTTCACATCTTTAGAAATAACGAACGCAATATCACGCTCAACACTTGGAAATCTACTAACTGGTTCATAATCATTAACAAAATTGAGCGAAAGTAAATATTCTAAATCTAATTCAATGACGTAAACTTTATCATCTTTAATTAATTTTGGATGAATTTCACCAATAACACCAATAATATTTTCGTTATGAATAATATACCCTTGACGATATGGATGAAGTGATTTGTTACTACTTTCTTTTAAAGTAACTTCTACTTTTAATTGAGAAAGCAAGTTTTCTAATAACCCCTTGGCATCATAAAAATCAATCTTTAAATTATCTTTTTGCCATAGATTATGATTAAGTTTTGAGTTTAATAAAATTGATAAATATTTCTTCTCAATTCCTTTAGCATAAACGCTACCAATTTCAAAAATATTTACAACTTTGTTCTGACGAGAAACGTTATATTGATAAGTCTTAACTAAGCCATTAAGTAAACTTTGTCTCATCACCATTCTCTCTTCAGTAAGTGGCATTAAGATTTGATAAGGTTCACCGATATTATTAAAATCATGGATTGATTTTAAATCAATTAAACTATAGGTAATTGCTTCATTTAATCCTAGTGATGCTAAGTGATTACGTAGCATTGTTTCTTTATTAGCTTCTACTGCTTTTCCACCCGCTAAATCATCAATTAGTGACTTGTTTTTAATATTGTTATAACCATACATACGACCAACTTCTTCAGCGATATCAGCAGGTATTTTTAAATCCGGTCTTCTTAATGGGATTTTAACTGTAACTTCATTTTCTTTAACTTTAGTTTCAAAATGAAGTGAATTTAAAATTGATACTATTTTTTCAGTTGTTAGTCTAGTACCTAAAATTTTATTAATATATTTAGTTTCAAATGTAATTGTATGCGGTTTTAAAACTTTTGATTGAGCTGTTGAAATACCCTTATAAACCTTAGCATCAGCATACTCAACTAATAAATAAGCCGCAGTTTCTAATGCTAATTTAACAATACTTTGGTCAACACCACGTTCATAGCGAAGTGAAGAATCACTTCGACCAAATTTACCTGCCGTCTTTTGAATCCGTTCTGGTATAAAGTGTGCCGCTTCAATAATAACCTTAGTTGTTGTATCTAAAATCATTGAGTTTTTTAAACCAACAACCCCACCAATAGCCATTGGTGTGGTTCCATTAGTAATTATGATATCTTCTTTTGATAAAGTATATGTTTTATCACCAAGTGATTCAACAACTTCTTTGTCATGTGCACTTCTTACCACAACTTCTTGTGAGCCAAAGTGGTCATAGTCAAACATATGAAGTGGCGTTCCATATTCAAATAAAACAAAGTTTGAAATATCAACTACGTTATTAATTGGTTCAATTCCTCTTTTAATAAGTTCGCTTTGTAACCACCATGGCGATGGTTTAATCGTAACTTCAGCCACTCTAGCATGATATACAGTACATCCATCGTCTAAAATTGATACTTTCATTGGATTTAAAACATCTACTTCTTTAACATTAAATTTAGGTAGAGTAATCTTTTGTCCGGTTACCGCTGCTAAATCATAGGCATAACCTAAAGTTGAAAGTAAATGTCCCGCATTTGGAGTTAAGTCTAACTCCATAACAAATCCTTCAAATTTTAGTGCTTCAAGTGCGTTTTTACCAAGTTCAACCGGATTTGGAAATGCAAAAATACCACCAGCATATTCTTCTGGAATATCTTTAACATGTAACTCTTCAAGTGAACAAATCATTCCTTCACTCTTTTGACCACGAATTACCGCATCTTTAATAACAAAGTCGCCTGGTAACACTGCTCCAACAAGAGCCACAATTACATATTGTCCCGCTTTAACATTACTTGCACCGCAAACGATATCTCTAATTACGCCATCACCAACATCAACTTTGGTCAGTGATAAAGTATCAGCATTTGGATGTTTATCTCTTGAGACAACATATCCTGTAACTAAGCCTGTAGCTTCTACGTAATTTGGAATAAAGCTATCTACTTCAGTAATATGTTCATTTGTTAGTTCAAATATATTTTTAGGAATTTTAACCCATTTTTCTAATTGTGTTTTTGTAATAATCATTTTAAAATTCCTCCGTAAATTGTTTTAAAAATCTAATATCATTGGTGTAAAAATGTCTAATATCTTCAATTTGATAACGTAGCATTGCTAATCTTTCAACACCAACCCCAAAGGCAAATCCACTAAATACATTTGGATCGTATCCGCCCATCTTTAACACGTTTGGATGAACCATTCCGGCTCCTAAGATTTCAATATATTGCTTAGTACCATCTTTTTTCGTAAATAAAACGTCAACTTCAATGCTTGGTTCAGTAAATGGGAAGTATGATGGACGAAGTCTCATCTTAGCTTCCCCTTTAAATAAGAAGTTAAGCATATCTTGAAGGGTTTGTTTTAAGTTGGCAAAACTTATATTTTTCCCAACTACTAAACCTTCAATTTGCATAAATTGATGGCTATGTGTTTGGTCATCTTCATCACGGCGATAAGTTTTACCTGGACAAATAATTTTAAGTGGTTTTCCTTCTTTAGCTAACATCGTTCTTGCTTGAACTGGTGAGGTATGAGTTCTTAATAGAACATTCGGATCAAAGTAAAAAGAATCTTGCATTTCTCGTGCAGGATGTCCAACAGGTAAGTTCATCATTTCAAAGTTATATAAGTCAAGTTCAACTTCAGGTCCGGTGACTACTTCATAACCATTTTCAATAAAGAACTGAGAAATATCTTCAATGATTAAATTAAGTGGGTGAATTGAACCTGATTTTAAATTATCCCCTGGCAAGTGAATATTTATTTTTTCACTTTCTAATTTTTGGTTTAAATGCGCAGTTTCTAATTCCTCTTTTTTCAAATGAAAGTGACTTAAAACAACTTCCTTAGTATCATTAACAAGCTTACCAAAAGCTGGTCTTTCTTCAGGAGAAAGATTTCGTAAATTTCCCATCATTTGGCTTAATGAACCTTTCTTGTTAAAGTGGTTATTATAAACAACCTCTAAATTTTCAAGGCTTTTAGCACTATTAATGTCTTCAATTATTTGATTTTTTAAGTTTTCAAGTTGATTTTTCATGTTATCTACCTCACTTTTATATTATAACATATATCATATGTTAATATTTATTGTAAAGTCATAATAAAGTTATTAAAATGTGAAATATTAAAAATAAAAGGTACCAGCAAGGTACCTTTCAAATTTTTAGATTAGTTTAATTAGTCTCTTCTTGATGCAAGTAGAATTATTAGTCTTAAGATTTGAACATAAATCCAGACTAATGTTACCATAAATCCTAATGCAGCAACCCATTCATAATTAGTTGGTAATCCAGCTTGAACGATTTGATCAGCATAGTCAAAGTCTAACATTAACATAAATGCGCCAAAGATAATTAGTACTATCGTTAAGATAATTGCTAGTGGGAGGTTATTAAATATACCAAGGCCAGGGGCAACTAACTGTAAGATACCACTAAATAATGATGCAACAACTATCGCGATTAATGTTCCAATCATAAATCTTCTAAATTTATTAGTTACTCTAAATGCTTTTGAAGTATATAAGAGTAACATAACCGCAAAGACTGAACCAATTCCAATTAAAGCAGTAATTGCTGCACCTGGAATAAAGAAGTTAATTATTGCAGTAATTGTTCCTAAGGTTGCACCTTGTCCTAATGAATATAAGATTGAAAATGGCATTGCAACCCTTGGGAAAAATGAGGCAATTAGCACACTAAAAAATGATGTGATTAAACTTAATGCAATGACTACAATTAACCATGGTTGGATCGCAAATTGAACTCCTCCACCTGGAACTGCTACGGCTTGTAAACCGAATACTACGCTTAATGCAGCGCTTACTAATGTTAATAATAATAGAACTATTGTTTTTGTTGCTACACCTAAGGTAGTAGCTCCATCAACAGTAACAACTACTTGTTGTTTTTCTAAACTTCTAAAAACTGGGTTTGAGCTTCGTCTCATAAATATCACTTCCTTTAAGCAATAATATTATATAACTTTAGTTATGATAACGCAAATAAACCATTGCTAATCACATTATTTACTTCATTTCAAATAATTATGTTTTTTTACTTTTTTTATCATACTACAAAAACGCAAATAAACCATCATTTATTATGTTTTTTTCTTCACTTAAATCTTTAAAAGCCCCGTATTTCTCAAGTCGATCAAATGATGTCTTATTAATTCTAGTTCTTTCTCTTACGTCATTTAAACTAGTAAATGGTACTTCCTCACGTCTGTTAACAATATCAAAGACAACAATTTCACCTAAACCATCAACTGTTACAAACGGCATTCTTAATCCATCTTTTTCAATAACAAAATCTTTGGCTTCTGATTTGTGAATATCAACTGGTAAGAATTTATATCCCCGTTGTAACATTTCAAGCGCTGATCCTAAAGTAACAATTAAATCATTTTCCTTAGCGGTTCGATTATATGTTTCTTGAAGTTGATTTAATTTATTTCTAATAGCGTTGACACCAGCCATCATTACTTCATAATCAAATTGTACAGCACGTTTTGAGAAAAATGCACTATAAAATAATTCTGGTTTATATACTTTGAACCAAGCAATTCTCATTGCCATAATAATATAAGCGGTCGCATGAGCTTTCGGGAACATGTATTTAATCTTTCCAGCAGACTCAATATACCACTGTGGAACATTATGTTTTTTCATTATTTCTACATATTCAAACCATTTGGCTTTTTGAGTTGACGGACGACCACGTCTAACAAACTCCATAATCTCAAAGGCTTGAAGTGGTTCCATTTTATAGTCTTCGATTAAAACAACCATAATATCATCACGACATCCAATTAAATCATCAAACGGAATTGCTCCGTGTTCAGTTGTACCTTTAACCAAATCAATAGCGTTATTTAACCATACGTCAGTTCCATGTGATAATCCCGAGATTTTAACTAACCCCGCAAATGAATTTGGTTTAGTATCCTGAAGCATTTCCCGAACAAATTGAGTACCTAATTCTGGAATTCCATATGATGCAACCTCACTATTTATTTGAGCTTTACCATTTTTAATCCCAATTACTTCAGTTCCTTGGAACAATTTATAAACTTTAGGATCATCAAGCGGAATATCTTGAGCCCGAGAAAATGGAAAATCTTCTGGATGTTCGTGGACATAATCCATTAAAAATTTAATCATCGTTGGATCATCATGTCCAAGAATGTCAAGTTTTAATAAGTTATCTTCAAATGAGTGATAATCAAAATGAGTTGTCTTCCAAGTTGATGATGTATCATCAGCTGGATATTGAACTGGGGTCACATCATAAATCGAATGACTCTTAGGAACAACGACAATCCCTCCCGGATGTTGCCCTGTTGAACGTCTAACGCCTTCAAGCTTTTTAGCAAGTCTATCTTTTTGAGCTCCTCTAATTTCATATTCATTAGCCTCAATAAATCCTTTAACATATCCAAAAGCCGTTCTTTCAGCTACCGTTCCAATAGTTCCAGCTCTAAAAGTAAAATCTTCTCCTAAAAGTTCGCGAACGTACTCATGAGCCGTTGCTTGATAATCTCCCGAGAAGTTTAAATCAATATCAGGAATTTTATCTCCCTTAAATCCTAAGAAAGTTTCAAACGGAATACTATGTCCATCTTTTTTAAGCGGCGCTTTACAAATCGGACACTTCCGATCTGGTAAATCATAACCAGATTCAACACTATTTAATACTTCCTCAAACTTCATTTGTTCGCGTGATTGGCCGAACTCCAAAATTTCATTTTGCGTAAGTTTTAGTGCTGTGAAATCATGATTTTCACAGTAATAATGTGGCGGCAATGGATTAACTTCAGTAATTTTCAAAAGAGTGGCCACTAAACTTGATCCAACTGACCCCCGTGAGCCAACTAAATATCCATCTTCTAGTGATTTTTTCACTAGTAAATATGAAATATAATAAATCGGTGCGAAGTGGTTAGAGATGATACTATTTAATTCTTTTTCAACTCGTTTTAAAATAAGTGGATGTGGGTTTGGTCCGTATTGTGCCCGTAAGTTTTCATTAACTAATCTAGTAACTTCTTCATTGATTGAGTTAACTCCTAATAGATCTTTAAACGCATCATCATCTAAACTATATAGTTCATCTGGGAATGCTTTAACTGGTTCAATTTTGTCATTTAATTTATTAGTATTGGTAACTACTATCTCATAAGCTAAATCAGGTGATAAAAACGAAAAAGCTTTAAGCATCTCGTCAGTAGTTAAGAGATGTTGTTCAGGACGCTCTTTAGCTCTTAATAATTTATGAATTCCACCACCGATTAGTGGTGCATTAATATAAATGTCACGATAAATCTTATCTTCTTTATTTAAATAATGAACATCACCAGTAGCAATTACCAATTTATTTAATGATTTAGCGGCATTAATAATTTTAAGAATCGTTGCCTTAACTATTTCTTTTCCATTTTCACCAATATCTTCAGCAACATGAGTATAGGCTTGTGGTGGTTGAACTTCAATATAGTCATAATATTCCATTACTTCAAGTAGCTGATCATTTGATTTATTAAGGGCTGTTTCAAAGACCTCCCCTTCATAACATCCACTACCAATAAGTAATCCCTCACGATACTCATCAAGAAGTCTACGTAATAGTCTTGGCCCTTGATAATAATATGTGGTAAGGGCTTCACTAACCAATATAAACAAGTTTTTATATCCCACTTGATTTTGAACTAAAATATTAATATGTGGTGGGAACGCCGCATGTTTATATTTTTCATTTTTCGATAAATACGCGTTAATTCCTTTATAAGTTTCGATACCTAATTTATATAAATCAAGTAACATCAACATAAATATTTCGGAAGTTGCCTTAGCATCTTCATCAGCTCGGTGATGATTAAAAGTATCAACCTTAAAGAATTTAGCTACCGCATCTAAATTAAATCTCTTTAAATCGTTGCAATAAAAATATCTAGCCAAATTAAGCGTATCAATTACTGGATTATTAGGAATTTCTAATCCTAAATTATAGGCATTTTGTTTAATATGGTCAACGTCAAAGTGAGCGTTATGTGCTACTAAAACTGTTCCTTTAATGAACTCTAAGAATTTAGGTAATGCTTCTTCAATTTGCGGAGCATCAACTAATTGTTCATCTTTAATTCCCGTTAAATCGGTTACAAATTGTGAAAGTTTTCGGTTCGGATTGACAAAAGTTTGGAATCGATCAGTAACAACGCCTTGAACCATTTTGACCGCACCAATTTCAATAATTTTATCATTAGTAACTGATAAGCCCGTACTTTCGATGTCAAAAGCGACATAAGTGGCATCTCTTAAATTAAAATCAGGTGCATCACTAGTGATTTTGAATGCGTCATCATCAACTAATTCCATTTCAACACCATAAATTGGTTTAATCTTTAACCCTTTTGAAGCCTTATAAATATCAGGAAAAGCATATAAACCATTATGATCGGTAAAAGCTATCGCCTTATGCCCCCACTTTTCTGCCGTTTTTAAATAATCTTCAGCACTAGTTACCGCATCCATTGGACTCATCTTAGTATGAATATGAAATTCAATCCGTTTTTCTTTAGCACGGTCCATTCTTTCAACTTTAGCTAAATTTTCAGTAAACGTAATTGTTGAAGCCATAATGGTCATATCTTTTAAATATTCATCATATTGAGCATTACCTTCAACTTGGACAAAGTCTCCTTCTTTAATTGATTCAGCTTCAAAAATTTGCGTTTCAGTATTTAAAAATCTTTTTACTACAATCGCATCATCAGCATCAGCAATTGTCATTTGTAGTAAGGTCGCAGTCCGTAGTTTTCTAACTTCGGACATGATAACTTCTCCTTCAACGACAAATCGTGTATCACCAACTTCATTCATATATTGATGAAGCTTATATTGATTAATTGGAATTTGAGAAATAGAAACCGAAGTTGGCTTTGATCTTCTTCGATCAAAAATTTTCTTTTTCTCAATTTTTTGCCTTTGTTCATGAAGTCTAGCTTGCTCATTGCTTAATTCTTGTTGAGTTTGAATATTTTCTTTAATTGATTCAATTGTTGTTTTAATTTCTTCATCAACGACTGCTTCAACATCAACTTTTAACCCATATTCATGAAACTTATCCTTTAATTCAGGAACAGAATCCATTAAGTATTCACTATCGCGATCAAGGTGAATTGTATATTTTTCATCAGTATAGTCAAACTTAAAAGATAAGAATGCTAAAAAGCGAGATTTTTCTTCAGCAACCTCGCGGCAAATATATTCAAAATAATCACGTGCATAATCATTTAATCTTTTGAGTTTATCGAAAGTTAGTTTAACCTCAACTTTACTTACGACACCCGGTAATAAAAAGTAAGATTTTAAATTAGTCAAAAATGGTTTTAAATCTGCGACAGAAACTACTTCCTTTAATTTAATGTTTAAAGTCCAAGTTTTATTCTTTTTTGAGATTTCACAACTTTCTAATTTTGACTCATTGATTATTTTAGATTCAAATTTTGATTGTTCTAAGAACAGTTTGTATTTAGGCATTTTTATCCTCGCTTGTAAAATCATATTAACACATAAAATTGGAATAATCAACCAATTAAAACATCATTTTTTTTAGCCCTTTTATGGTAAAATAAAGAAGGTGGGTTAACTATGCTTTTTACTAATGAAAAACATTATAATACTTTAAATAATTATTACTTGCACAAATATGGGAAAAAAGTGTTTAAAGTTTCATTAAATGGTGGATTTACATGTCCTAACATTGATGGAACTGTTTCATTTGGTGGTTGCGCATTTTGTTCCTCAATGGGTAGTGGCGAATTTGCTGGAAACAAACACGACCCCCTTAAAAAACAATTTGATGAAGTTAAAGAAATGATGCATCAAAAGTGGCCTGAAGCTTACTATATTCCGTATTTTCAAGCCAATACTAACACTCATGCCCCAGTTTCAAGATTAAAAGAATTATTTGAAGAAGCTATTACACTAGATCCTAATATTGTTGAATTAAGCATTGCTACAAGACCCGATTCACTTCCAAATGATGTCGTAGAATACTTAAGTGAACTCAACACAAGAATCCCAGTTCAAGTTGAATTAGGACTTCAAACAATTCACGATGAAATCGGCAAAGATTTAAATCGTGGCCATGATTTAAAGGCCTTTAATGATGCTGTAAAAAGGCTTAGGAAAGAAAATATCGAGGTAGTTGTTCATATCATTAATGGTCTTCCAAATGAGACAAAAGAAATGATGTTAGACACTATTAGACACTTAAATACTCTCGATATTCAAGGGATTAAAATTCACATGTTAAATATTTTATCTAATTCTAGAATGGGACAGGCATACTTAAAAAAACCTTGGCCAATTCTATCGAGAAAAGAATATATTGATATTGTCGTCACTCAAATTAGACTCTTAAGAAAAGATATTATCATCCATAGATTAACCGGAGATGGTAAATTTGATAAATTAATCGAACCGAAATGGATTATGAGAAAATTTACCGTCTTAAATGATATTGATAAAATATTAAGAGCCAACAAATGGTATCAAGGAGATTTATATGAAAAAGAGTAAAATTGTAAGACAAGCGCATGATTTACTTGCCTCATTAATAAAGAAAAATGACATCATTATTGATGCCACGTTAGGTAATGGTTATGACTCGCTTTTTATCGCAGAATTAGCTAAAGAAATTATCGCATTTGATATTCAAGAACAAGCCATCAATAATTCAAAAGAAACTTTAAAAGATGTTTCAAATGTATCATGTATTTTAGATAGTCATGAACACTATCAAAAATATGTCCAAAACTATCATGGTGTCGTCTTTAATTTAGGATATCTTCCGACTGGTGATAAACGAATTACTACTACTGCGAAAACTACGATTGACACTTTATATAAAATGGTTTCAGATAATCTTGCCAGGTTTATCTTAGTAGTAGTTTATCCAAGACACCCAGAAGGACAAATTGAAAGTAGGGATTTATTAGAATTTATAAAATACATTCCCAACTATTCAGTTAAATTAATCAACTACAATGAAAGTATTATCCAAGACTATATAATTTTATTAAAGAAAGGAGCAATTTAAAGCTCCTTTCTTTGTTAATTATTCCTTATCTTTTTCGATAATAAAATTATGGAAGATATTAGCGGTAATCGCAACCGCTTTTTTCGATACTTTGTCAACTGTATCTTTTGGTGTGTGATATACCGCACTACGGCTATCATTAGTCCACGGCATTCCCATAATGGTAGTCGCTTCGACACCAATCTTACCAAACTCACCAGCATCAGTTCCGCCTGTTAATACCGCAATTGGTTGTTTATGAGTTTTAACTCCTAAATCACTAGCAATATCTACTAACTTATCAGCTAAATTATCACTTAACTTAACACTATTATTAATATCACTAGTTAAGAAAAATAACTCATTTTCATCATATAAACATTCAATATTTAATAAATATGTTTTAGTTTGGAGTAGTTCTTCTTTATGTTTTTTAACAAAGGCTCTAGCTCCTCTTAATCCTTCTTCTTCCGCATCAAATGAAGCAAATATTATTCTAGTATGTTTTAGTTCATTTTTGGTTCCTTTTAAACTGTAGTAATATTTAGCCATTTGAAAGGCAATTTGAGTTGAAGCTAAGTTATCTCCAGCTCCTGGAGTCGCTTTTCTCATACTTCTAAAGAACCACATTTGTCCCACTAATAAAGCTCCTAAACCAATGACTCCAACTGAAACCCAATGTAAAATCTCATTATCAATAAATAAGTTTACTGCCGACAACACTAAACTTAATACAACAAACGCAATCGATCCAGTAACTCTTAAGTTATATAGTTTTGGTTGATAAACAAAGAAATTAAAAATTGGGGCACTATCGTGGTGTCCGGAAATAATAATTTGTTGTTTAACTTCATCTTTCGGTTCAATCACACCATAAACATTACGGCACTTTCCTCTCGGAAATAAAAAGTCAATAACCGGTAAATATCTAATAAATTGGAAATAGAAAATTAATAAACTCGCAATCATTAATCCTAGTGTTACATATTCTAATTTTAAAATTAAAAATACTAGCCCAATTAAATAAGCAATTACTAAAATATTAATCCAGCCTAAAAATGCACCTTTACTAATTTTAAAATCATCAGTATGAATTTCATCACTATAGTTTTTAGCATCATTATATAAATAATCAGCTGTATCAACTGATGGTTTAGTTCCAGCAAATCTTGGACCAAACTTTTTAATTATTACATCAGTTTCATTAATTACATCATTGGTTAATTTTTCAAAATCCATCTTTACCAACTCCTTATATTGTTTATAATAGCATATTATTTATTTCAAATAAATAATTTATAAATTACATGATATAAAAATGTTATTTTAGACATAATTGGTTAATAAAGCCAGTTTCTAAATTAAAAAAGGTAACACAGGATATTTGTGTTACCTTTTAAAATCTCTTGTTACAAATCTTCAAAATGTTTTTGAATATCTTGCTTTGCATTCAATATTGTAATTATATATATTATTTTGTCTTCTTTAACATATAAATAAAATATCAAATAATTTTCACAAACCAAGACACGATAACCATTAGATTTTAAAATTGGGTCATTTGGAACACTTCCAATATAGGGGAACTCTATTAATTGCTTACACTTTTTATCAATATTCTTAATAAGTATTTCGCCTATAGTTCTATCTTTTGTCGATCGGACAAGATAAGTTAGGATTTTTTTAATACTTCTATATGCAACTCTAGTATAAATTATTTTATTACTCATAATCCAACTCATCTAATTCAGCTAAAAGACTATTTATTGCAGTTTCCGAATCATAGACTCTTCCAAGTTTTATATCATCTAATGATTGAGCAATTTCATCATATAAACGTAATTTTTCTTCTAAATACGCTATATAATTAATTTTACTCATATAATCTTCATGGCTCAAAACAACTAGATCCTCCTTACCATTAACTGTTATAGCAACAGGATTGGTTCTTGCTAATTCAGAAATTTTAGCATAATTAGTTCTTATGTCTTTTGATGGTCTTATTGAAATACCTTTTTTCATTTTATCCCTCCATTCGGTAGTATAATTTTATCACAAAAATACTACTATAGCAATATCTTTCTTTTTCATATTTGAAAAAAACACCCTCAAAATCAGATAATTTTGAAAGTGTTTCGTATTTATAAAAAATCAAAAAATATATTGCTTCATAAAGCTACTACTTCGCTACGATATTAACCAATTTATTTGGAATAATAATAACTTTTAATACGTTTAATCCTTCTAGATGGGCCTTAACATTATCGAGACCAAAAGCGATTTGTTTTAACTCTTGATCGGATAAGTCTCTTGGAACTTGTTCTTTAGCTCTAACTCTACCATTAACTTGGAAAACCATTTCTACTTCCGCTAAAACAATCATTTGTGGATCATAGATTGGCCATTTAGAATATAAAATTTCTTCTTCGTTATTTAATACCTCCTGATTTAACTCTTCAGTTAAATGAGGAGCAATTGGATTTAATAATTGTAAGAAAGTTTTAGCTTTTTCGCGGTCAATTCTTTCAACTTTATAAACTTCATTAACAAAGATCATCATTTGACTAATCGCGGTATTAAATGATAACTTTTCATAATCTTCAGTTACCTTTTTAATCGTTTGATGATAAACATAATCTAGTTCTTTGACGTTCTCATTAGTAATTTCAAATTGATTAAACATCCTGTAAACTCGATCTAAAAATCTTTTAGATCCTTCAAGTGAGTTAGTATTCCATGGTTTATCACTTTCAAGTGGTCCCATAAACATTTCATATAGTCTTAAAGCGTCAGCGCCATGTGATTTAACGATATCGTCAGGATTAACGACATTACCTAGTGATTTAGACATCTTAGCTCCGTTATCACCTAAAATCATGCCTTGATTAACTAACTTTTTAAATGGTTCTGGTGATTGAACTAAACCAATATCATATAGGAATTTATGCCAAAATCTTGAGTATAACAAATGTCCAACAGCGTGTTCTTTACCACCAATATATAAATCAACTGGCAACCACTTAGCAATCTCTTCTTTAGCTTCTAATGAATTAAGTGGAATCATCCCATTTTCACTTTTTAATAAATAACCAATGTAATACCAGGAACTTCCAGCTAATTGCGGCATCGTATTCGTTTCACGGCGATATTTTTTTCCATCAAGTTCCACATACAACCATTCATGTGCATTAGCCAGTGGGCTTTCTCCAGTACCACTTGGTTGAATATTATCTAATTTAGGTAATAATAATGGCAATTCATCTTCTTTTAAGACAACAATTTCACCGTCTTCTCCAAATAAGACTGGGAATGGTTCACCCCAATATCTTTGGCGTGAAAAAACCCAATCACGTAATTTATAATTATCAGTTTTATAACCTAAATTATTAGTTTCTAAATATCTAATGATAACTTCGTTAGCTTCTTTAATATCAAGACCATTAAACAGTGGACTATTAATATGAATCCCGTCACCAGTATAAGCTTCGCCAACAACATCAGATTCAATAACTTCGATAATATCAAGACCGAATTTAGTGGCAAACTCATAGTCTCTGTCATCATGTGCTGGTACTGCCATCACCGCACCTGTACCATATGAAGTTAACACATAGTCTGAAATCCAAATTGGGACATTTTGTCCAGTTAATGGATGGACAGCGAAAGCTCCGGTAAAGACACCTGTTTTTTCTTTATCTAGTTCACGATCTAAATCTGATTTTTGTTTAGTTAAATCAATATAATTTTTAACTTCTTCGTATTCACTTGGTGAAGTAATTTCTAATACTAGTGGGTGTTCTGGAGCTAAAACACAATAACTAACACCATATAACGTATCTGGTCTTGTGGTAAAGATATCAAATTGATAATTAGTGCCGAAAACATCAAAAGTAATTGTTGCTCCCGTTGATTTACCAATCCAATTACGTTGCATCTCTTTTACTGATTCTGACCAATCAAGTAATTCAATATCATTAAGTAATCTTTCCGCATATTTAGTGATTTTTAAGACCCATTGTTTCATTGCTCGTTTAGTTACTGGATAACCGCCACGTTCTGAAACCATTAAACCATCAACTAATTCGATTTCATCATTAGCTAAGACAGTGCCTAACTCTTCACACCAGTTAACATCAATTTCCTTAATTTCAGCTAAACCATGTTCATATAGTTTAGTAAAAATCCACTGCGTCCATTTATAGAATTCTGGATTACATGTTTCAACTTGACGATCCCAATCAATGCCTTTACCAGACTCTATAATTTGACGCTTGAAATTTAAAATATTTTTATAGGTGAATTCTTCTGGATGATTTCCAGTTTTAATCGCATATTGTTCGGCTGGAAGACCAAAAGCGTCAAAGCCCATTGGGACTAAGACGTTGTATCCTTGCATCCGTTTAAATCTAGCAACAATATCACTAGCGGCATATCCTTCAATATGCCCAACATGTAATCCTTCCGCGCTTGGATATGGAAACATATCTAAAATATAATATTTTGGTAATGATTCATCATTTAAAGTTTTAAATGATTTATTTTCTAACCAATGTTGTTGCCATTTCTTTTCTATTTTTTGAAAGTCATAAAACATAAAAATCACCTACATTTAATTATATCATGAAAAGACATATGTCTTTTATATTTTATCTTGGGCCTAAATAAATTGATTCATCAATTCTTTCAACTTTGTAAAAGTAATGAATTTGTCTCATACTAATGAAATGAGCGTAATATTTAGAATTGGTAATAATTCTTGAGATTGGGGTGTTTTTAGAAATATAGTCTCGAACTAGAAAACACTCCTTAACATTAGCACCATCAATAAATTTTACTTTCAAAGTTTTTATATTTTTCAATTTAAGTTTTTTCTTAAGCAATGTTTTTATTTTTAATTTTTCACTGATTATTTCATAACGAATACTTCGAATTAACCACGCTTTAATGAAAGACTTCGGAAAAAGGTATCCCGCAAGGTTAAGTGATAAATAGCTATATTCCTCGCAAGTCCAAATATAATTATTTTTGATAAATGTAAGTGAAATTTCTTCTTTTTCTTTTCTTAGTTTCATTATTTTTAACTTCATTAAATTATTTTTTTCGCGATTTAATATTTTATTAGTATAATGCCAAAATGAAAATGAAATAGTAATGTATAAAACCATTGAAATAAAAAGTGGAATCAAAAAATACGGATAATATTTAGTAAATAATAAAACTATCATAAAAATTAACGATAAGACGTTAATAACTTGTAATATTATCAGCATAATTCCTTTTACCATTTTTATTCTCCAAATTAAATATTATGATACATCATAATTTTAACACGATTTAGACTTCTTATTCAATAACACTAATGAATTAAAAAAAGGATGTTCCCATCCTTTTAATATCATAATTAATGTTACTTAATTAAATTTTCTACATACGCAACTAAATCTTTAACTGTTTTTAAGGCAAAGGCATCTTCATCAGATACAGAAACATCGTATTCATCTTCAATGAACATAACGATTTCAACTGCATCAATTGAGTCAATCCCTAAGTCTTCTGATAATCTAGCATCTAAAGTTACTTTTGATTCGCTAACGCCTAAATCATTAACGATCATATTTTTAAGTTTTTCAAATACCATAATTTTCTCTCCTTTTTAACATAATCTTATTTTAGGTTAAATCGTTCATTTTGTCAATTTAAGAGATAAAACGACCGCTTCATATGGTCTTAAAGGGATAGATTTAGGCGAAATATGTGAATCTTGGTAATTTGAAAAGATAATTTCCCCAAATTCATAACCATCTAATTTAGATAACATAAATCTTCGGTTTTGATTACTAAACGAGTTAACAACCAAAATAGCTTCATCTTTTAGTCTTCTAATATAACTAAAATTATGTGGATTATGATAATCAACAATTTCAAAATCGCCGTAGATTAAAACCTCGCGATACTTACTATGTAATTTTAGATTAATGATATTTTTATAGTGATGCCAAATCGAATTAAGATCTTTCATTTGGCTTTCAACATTAATATCTTTATAGTTAGGGTGAACATTAATCCATGGAGTTCCAGTAGTAAAGCCAGCATTTTTCAAAGAGTTCCATTGCATTGGAATCCGCGCATGATCTCTTGAGTGCTCAACATGCCATTTAACTGCTTCAGCTTCAGTTACACCTGGTTGATTTTTTAAATCAAGTTTAATATGGTTAATTGTTGAAACATCCCTAAATTCAGATAATTTAGTAAACGGATAATTAGTCATTCCAATTTCTTCGCCTTGATAGATAAACGGAGTTCCCTTAACAAAATATAAAGTATTAGCTAACATCTTAGCTGATTTTTCAAAATAATTTAAATCTCCATACATACTCATAACACGAGGATGATCATGATTTAACCAGTAAAGCGGATTCCAGCCCTTACCTTTAAATCCATAAATCCATTTTCTAAAAACATATTTTAATTTAATGACATCAGTTACTTCTTTTCCGTTAACTTTTTTGGTGCACCAATTATGATCAAAGTTAAAGACCATATCTAATTGACCATAATCTTTTGAAGCATATCTTAGTCCTGATTCAACCGAGGCACCACCACCAACTTCACCAACTGTCATAATATCGTATTTTGAAAACACTTCATCATCTAACATCTTTAAATATTCATGAACCATTGGCAAATTAGAATATTTCGAAAAATCAGGAACATAACGATCTTTAGTCATCTTTGAATCAACAAACGGAGCTCTGGCTAAGTGGCTAGCGGCATCAATACGAAATCCAGAAATCCCCATATCTAACCACCATTTCGCCATCTTAATCATTTCTTTGCGGACATTCTCACTCTTCCAGTTTAAATCAGGCATCTTATCACTAAAGATTTTCATAAAATAATAGCCCGTAATTTCGTCTTTTTTCCAACAACTACCACCAAAAAAAGACGACCAGTTAGTCGGTTCATATTCTTGACCATCAATAATTCTTGGTGGTTCCCAAATATAATATTCACGATACGGGTTATCGAGTGATTTTCTTGATTCTTGAAACCAATAATGTTCATCTGAGGTATGGTTTAAAATTAAGTCAATAATGACTCTAATATTTAATTTATTAGCTTTATCTAAAACTTTTTTAAAAGTTTCTAAAGTTCCATATTCACTAGCTACTTCATAAAAATCACTAACATCATATCCGTTATCATCCATTGGCGATTGATAAAATGGAACTAACCAAATTAAATTAACTCCTAACTCGTATAAATAATCTAATTTTTGATAGACTCCTTCCAAGTCGCCGATGCCATCCGAATTAGTATCATAAAAACTTTTTATATATATTTGATATCCGAATGATTCCATCCACCATTTTTTCTTCATGCACATAACCTCTTTAATTTCATACTAATACTATTTTATCACATTATATGTGATATAATTAAAATGGTGATAATATTGAACTTACATGCAATTTGGCACAAGAGCCACTCAGAATATTCTTATCATATTGATGCAGAAACAATCCATCTTCTTTTGCGAACAGCGAAAGATGATATAAAAAAAGTAACTTTGTTATATGGAGATCCATTTCACTGGATTAGAGATAAAAATAACAAAAGATTTCAGTGGGATATGAAAATATCGCTAATGGAGTTAAAATATCGTGACGAATTGTTTGATTACTTTTTTGCGGAAGTAAAAGTTCCTTCAAAAAGGATTCGTTACGGCTTTTTAGTTGAAGATATAAACGGAAATAAAATAATTTATCATTCAAAAGGATTTAGTGAAGTTTCTAAAGTTGAAGAGTTTACTAATTTAAACGCCTTTTTTAATTATCCTTACTTACATCAAGAAGATTTAAATAATACTCCGTCTTGGGTTAAAGATACCATTTGGTATCAAATATTTCCCGATCGCTTTTGTAACATTGGTAATCAGTCAGATTACAATTGGAATAATACCGATGTTAAAAATAATGAAATCTACGGTGGAAACTTAAAAGGAATTACTAAAAAACTACCTTATATTAAGTCAGTTGGGTTTAACGGAATTTACTTAACGCCAATCTTTAAGGCTAGAACCGCTCATAAATACGATACGGTTGACTACTTTCAAATTGATCCAAGTTTTGGCACGAATGAAGATTTCAAAGAATTGGTAACTGAAGCTCATAAACTTGGAATTAAAGTAATGCTAGACGGCGTATTTAACCACGCTGGATTCTATCATCCGTTTTTTCAAGACGTAATTAAAAACGGGCCAAAAAGCAAGTACGCTGACGCCTTCGTCATTAAAAAATGGCCAGCCGTTGATTTTAAATATGATGATCTAAAAATCTTCGCATCATCTCAAAGAGATATCAACTATGAAACATTTGCGACTACTCCTTATATGCCAAAATGGAATTTCACCTCAGAAATTACCCAAAATTACCTTTTAGGGGTTGTAAAATATTGGATAGATGAGTATAATATTGACGCATGGAGATTAGATGTTTCTAATGAAATTAGTTTTGAATTTCTAAGAAAAATTAAAAAAGTTGCCAGAGAATCTAATCCTGAAACTTATATTTTAGGTGAAAACTGGGATCAAGCTTTACCTTGGCTCGGTGGCGATCAAATGGATGCGGTAATGAACTATTTTTTGACTAATATCATTTGGGATTTCATTGATTTAAAAATTACTAACTTAGAATTTAAAAATCGATTAACTCATTACTTGGTAGGAACACCTAAAACTATCATTAATAGTCAATATAACTTAATCTCATCTCATGATACTGAAAGAATTAAATCGCGGGTTGATAATGATATGAGGCGAGTTAAAATTGCTCACATTTTACTATTATTATCACACGGAACACCGAGTGTTTACTACGGCGATGAAATCGGATTAGAAGGAAACCAAGACCCAGATAATCGTCGTCCAATGATTTGGGATGAATCAAAATGGGATCTTGATTTTCTTAATTTCATCAAAAAATTAATTCAAATTAGACAAGAATATCATAACTATAATAGTGAAATGAAAGTTTTATCTCATAATGAAGTTTTAGTTCTTTCAACAAGTGATTTAATTATCGTTATCAACAACACTAATCAAAATCAATCATTACCAATTAAGGATAAATATTTTGATGTTTTAAATAATAAATTATTAGATTTTAATCAAATTGAAACAATTAAACCATTTGAATTTTATATATTAAAAAAGGAGTGAAATTTATGAAACCGACCATTAGAGATGTTGCAAGAGAGGCAAATGTTAGTGTCTCAACCGTATCACGTGTTATTAACAATAAGGAATCAGTTCATGAATCTACTAGATCATTAGTTCTAGCAGCAATCGAAAAATTAGGCTTTGTCCCAAATAAACTTGCTCAAAGTTTAACCTCTAACTCAAGTAAGATGGTAGCCGTATTTGTCCCACATATGGGGCCAGAGTTTTATGGCCATCTATTAGAAGGTATTGAGTCACAAGCCGGCGCCTATGGGTATAAGATTATTTTCTGTAATACCCAAAATAAACCAGAACGTGAATTAGACTATTTACGCTTTGTAGAGCAATATAACATTGATGGATTAATTATTGCATCTGACTTTCACAGCTTTAAAACTGTTCATGAAATGAACATTCCAATTGTCACAGTTGACCACACTTTAGATGAAACTTATCCATCAGTAACAAGTGATAATATTAAAGGCGGAAAACTAGCAGCTGAATCTTTGGTAAAGGCTGGATGTAAAAATATCTTACTGTTCAGAGGACCATCTTTTCTGCCAACCACCATTGAAAGAACCATGGGTGCTAAAGAAGTTTTAGATAATTATCCTGATGTTAAATGTACTTATTATGACTTTGATTTAGTAACACCTGATAATCAAGAAATTGAAAATGTATTATGTTCACACACTGATGTTGATGGTATTTTTGCATATGGTGATACTTTGGCTATTTCAACGATGAAATCACTTTACAAGTTAGGAAAGAAAATGCCAAATGATGTCAAAATTGTTGGTTATGACAACAACTACTTCAGCCAAATGTCAACCCCAACTTTAACAACCATTGAACAATCTACTTCTTTTATGGGCAAAACCGCATTTAACTTACTACACAAATTAATGAAAAATGAGGAAATTGAAAATCCTCATGTCATTATTGATGTTAAGTTAATTGAGCGGGAGTCAAGTAAATAAAATAACCCCAAGGCGAATTGCCTTGGGGTTATTTTTTATTTAATTATATTTGTTAGATTAAATTGCCATTCCCCAAATCCGTAATCCATAAACATAATCTGGACCAATTCGGGCCATATTGCCGGCATGAGTCACAATATGTACAGAATAACTATTTTCAACAGAGTCTCTAGTCCAATAATGATTGTAAGGATGATATCTTACCCAAAAACCGAATTCCCCTCTAGCTCCGCTCATGACAGCTTGAGCGTAATCAGTAGACTCAGCCTTTCTTCTATCATCATTAGTAAAATATGGATTATGAACGAAAAACCAAGCCGTCATTAACGATATCGCATTAGTTTCATCAAGACCAGCCTTTACTGCAAATACGGAATTAAGGTACGCCTTAACATAACTATAATCAAACACATTAGTAGTGGCACCTGACTTAACTTCATCAAACGGTGAAAAATCTAGAATATATTTTGAACACAGAGTAACATAACTATAATTTACATCGCTTGGTATTTTATAAAATACGATTGGTTCATATTTAAAGTAATCTGAACCTACTTTTTCATATTTATTACCTTGATAAGTCACCGTATGCCATACTTCAGTATTTAAACTGAGTTGTGAAGTGTATACGTGTTGACTTGATGTTACCACTGGTTCACCATTTAATGCTGATATTAAGGCTTGATTTGTTACTCTTGTTTGTGGATACTCTTTTGTTGAATAGTAAAGTTCTACCCATATAGCATATAGGGTATAATCGTTAGGAGTCGTTAATTGTTCATATTTAGTTCCGGTTCCAAAAATACTATCTTGATTATAAAAGCCTAAAAACTCATAACCAGTATCACCAACTATTGCCTTAGTTGGGATTGGTAAGGTGTAAGGGAAATCACTATCTTGTAGATATGTGATTTCATTATAACCACTAGGTAGCTCACCACCATTTAAATTTAGCGTTATTTTACTATATAATTTCCAAACCGCATATAAAGTAATTTCGCCACTTTCTGCAAGGTTCGTTACTATTTTTTCATCAGTGTGTACTACTGTTCCAGTTTCATTTAAAGCCCAACCTTTAAATTCATATCCATCTTTAACATATGTGTTTTTACTTAATTTTATCGATTGATTATAAGTCGCAATTTGATCTTCCATAGTCACTTCAAGCGCACCATTACCATTAAATCTGATTCGGTAAGTATTGATTTGCCATTTAGCTTTTAAGGTAATATCTCTATCTGGCATCTTATATCCTGTTTCAAATAACTCGTCAGTATCATCAATGGTCCAACCAACTAATGTATAACCAGTAATGGTTGGTTCACTATCTAAAGATAAAGTAACTGTTTAATCATAATATATATTTTCCATTGGGCTTGGGGTTGTATTGGCTCCATTAGGGTTAAAGGTAATGGTGTGTTTATTTCTTAAATATCTAATTTCTACTTCTTGAGTTACTTCATTAGTGACAGTATATGTAAGTGTGTTATTTGGATCAAAAGTATAATGGTCAAAACTCTTTTCCAAAATATTGATATCTTTACCGACTATTCCCCCAACAGTTTTAGTATTTAATATGATTGTGTAATTACCATCTAAATCTTCGCCCATATGTTTAATCGTAATCTCGCGCCATAACAATTGATCAATAACTTGTGGGATTCCATCGAGATCGAATTCCCAATATGGCGCGTAATAAAACTCTAATGTCCCGTCGCTCCAATTAGCGTCAAAGTCGGTTTTAGGTTCGGTTGTCTCAAGATATACTTTCACTTTGGATGGAGATGTGGAAAATGCGGATTTGCCGATCGTAGTCACGCTTTCAGGAACAACAAGAGATTCAAAATTCTTATCTTTAAGTGCATCCTCGTCGATTGTTTCAACACCATCGGGAATTGTATACATCGTTTCTTGTTTAGGGGTAGGATAGTAAATTAATACTGTTCCATCTAATGAAAATAAAACATCATCAATTACTTTATACCTAGTACTATTATTAATAATTTCAATTTTTCCAAGGCTATTACAACCCAAAAATACACCCTTACCAATAATGTTGAGATCATTAACTAATTTAAATTTTTTAAGTGCGGTATCACTAAATGCCAAATTACCGATACTAATTAACCCATTTGGTATCGAAGTCGTTCTTAATTCATTTTCGCCAAAGAAAGCTTTATTACCTATTTTCGTCATAAATTTAGGTAATTGAAGATGTCTTACTACATTTTTATTAGTTAATACCGAATCATCTAAATCAGCGATACTAGCAATTGGATATGCTTGATAATAATCCGGAAGAACTAAAACTTTAGTACCTGCTGGATTATTAATTTTAGTAATTATCGCCTTATTTTCTACTACTTCAACCGTAATATTGTCTACATTCAAAGGGTTTACCACGGTATTTATTGTAATATCGCCTAAATAGTTATAAGGATTGCCAAAAGCGAATGGTGCATTCCCATAAACCCAATATTCGATGCCAGTTTCTTCTACAATAAAGGTATTTTCAATTACTTGATTATGGGTAACTGGTTGTTCAATGATGATGCCACCATAATTAATTGAATAAGTTAAAGTATAAATAATATCCTCAAGCGTATATAATAAGGTTAATCCATCAGCTGGAATTGGGTAAATGAATTTATCCACCGCTACTAAATTAGTAATATCGATATCGTTTGCGAGTAGTTTTCCTACTTTTTGACCTTGTGGAATATCAATATGAAACTCTAGTTCGCATCCGATTGGAGCCGCTGTTAGATCAACTCTTTTATTCACTAAAGTAATTCCGTCTGGTAAATTAGAAATATCAACTGGGAAGTAATGTGGAATACCATGTTCATCATATTCCCAATTAGGCTTATAATGCAATAAAAGATCATGACCAAAACTAGGGTACCATCCAGATGGGCGGCTAGTCGCCTCAATGAAAACATTCAAGATACTGCATACATTATAACTAATGTATGTAACACTTCCTGGAATAACAAGATATTGTAGTTTAACTGCGCCATGAAACGCCGCTGTTTCAATGCGCTCTAACCCCTCTTGCAGAATAATTTCATCTAATTTAGAGTTTAAAAAGGCACTATTTTCAATTATTTTTGTATTTGAACTAACCGTATGACTTCCGGTTTTAGCAATTGGTGAGAGAAATAATCTTGTTTCATCTTTTGAATATAGAACTCCATCAATTGACTTAAAATTTTGATTGTCTTACAAAACGATAAATTCTTCAAGACTATTAAATTCATAAAATGCATACATCATATCAATGGTTTCTACTTTGCTAGTGATTTTAAATGTCTTGATTTTATCGTTCCCTCTAAGTACATGCCAACCAATTGTTTTAAGTTCACAATCATCAGGAATATTAAGTGTCTCTAAATTAACTAAACCAGTAAGTGAGTCATTGCGAATTTCAAGTAAACTTGTTGGTAGTGTCAATTCTTTTAAATTGACGCTTGCAGCCAATGATCCATTGCCTAAATACTTAGTTCCTTCAAGAACACTATAACTTGTATCCTCTTTACCATGCGGATAAAAAATTAAAGTTTCTTTATCAAAGCTATATAAAACACCATGTTCATCAACAAAGTATTTCGTACTATCCGCTGATAATTCAATTACTTTAATGTTGGTTCCATTAAATATAAAAGCGTCCAAATCCGCATCATTAACAATCTTAAAAGATGTCAGTCCAGTTTGAGCAAAAGCGCCACCACCAATCGTTTCTAACTTGCTATTTGCTTCATCTTTAAAAATAACTTCTTGTAAATGATCACAACGAATAAAAGCGTGTTCACCAATTACTTTAACCGAACTCGGTATTTCAATTCTTCTAGTGCTTGATTCAGCAAATGACCGATTATCAATTGTAGTTATTGAATCTGGTAAAATAACCTCTTTTAATTGTCTCTCGCAAAAAAACGCATTTTCACCTATTGTTTGTGGGCCGTCCAATATTTGAACATATTTGACAAAATCTCTTCTAGTAAATACTGATCGGTTATGCTGAGCCCCTTTTATACTCTGAACTGGATATCCTTGGAAAGTACTTGGAATAATGATAATTTTTGCACCCGCTGGATCAATTCCATGAATTGTTACAACTCCTGATATGGAATAACTAGTAATTCTTCCTTCATCTATTGGGTTAACTGTGGTTGTTAAAGTAATGTCCTTACTATAACTATAACGTTGACCAAATTCAAATGGTTCACCGTTTAATTTCCACTCTAAATTTCCAGCTTCTTCGAAAACATAATCATCTTTAACAATACCATTTTCAATTACTTCTTGTTGAAAAGTAAAAAGCCCGTCATTAACTGAATATGTGATATAACGAATCATTCCAAATTCTACTTCAATCGTTAAATCTTCAGAGACGGTAACATTAAATTTTTTATCTTCACCTAAATCATCTACCAGCTCATCACCATTAACTTTCAGTGATACTAATCCTTTTCCAGTTGGTACTACTACTTTTAATTTGATATTACTAGTAATTGATACGTGATTCACATCTACTGACTCATCAACCGGCACCACACCATCTGGTAAATTAATGGCGATAACTTTATATTTAAAAGTAACGGCAATATCTAAAGATTCCTTGATATTAACAGTAAATTTGTTGTCAACAACAGTTGATGTTTTATTTTCACCATTAATCAAAAGAGTATCTAATTCTCTTCCTTTTGGTGGCGTAATTAACATCTCAACATTAGTTCCAACAACTAATGCATTCACATCAAGGTTAGAATCGACCAAAGTAATTTCATTTGGTAAATTAATCCGCGTGGTTTGTGGGGGGATATCTTTAAATGAAACAGCAATCGTTAACCCTTCCAAAACTGGAATTACAATCCTACCATCACGGACATGATATGACATATCCGTACCATTAATTAAAAGCGTATTTAATTCCTGTCCTTCTGGTGGTATAATTAAAAGTTCAATTTCACTATTTAATTTTAGTTTATTGGGATCTAAACTTTCATCAACCAAAACAACACCATCAGGCAATACTAACTTAACCGTTTTTTCTTCAACTACTGGTTCCTCACCATTATCAGCACAACCAGTTAAAACTAACATTAATGTCATTAATATGACACCTAACAAACTTAATAAAAACTTTTTTCTCATCTTAATTGTCCTCCTTAGTATGATTTTCGTGTTTAATAATACATTAGAAGCGCACTTATTTGATTATATGTAAGATTATACTTTCTTTAACCACAAAAAGTCAAGGCTTCACGAAGTGAAGTCTTGCTAATATTGATAAGACAATAAGCTATTAAATATTAATTTGTCCGTGTTTACGGGTTTACATTAGAATCGTGATTTTTTACTTATAAGTGTTTAATTATTGCATATACTCCTGGTTTCGATACTTTAATATGGTGTTTATCAAGCAAATAATCTTGTGATGCAAAAAGTATTTCTTCTTTTTCTTCTAGTTGGATTTTTCGTACTTGATAATCATTTTGCAAATAGTGAGTAATTCTCATCCGACTATTTTCAAGAGTATAAATAACAAATCCACCTTTTTGAATCACATCTTTATGTTTTGAATTGGAGTTAGTATAAATTTTATAGGTTTTTCTAATATTGATTAACTCTCTTAATTTTTCAACACTAATCAATTTAGGATTCCAAATAATCATATTAATTTCATCCGGCGATTTATAAGAGTTTTCAACTTGATTTTTAGTTCGGTAAAACTCTTGACCAGCATGAATAAATGGAATTCCTTGGGAGATAATAACTAAGTGAGTGGCAAAATCTTGATAGTGCCACTTTTTAAATTCATCATAATCGGTTTTAATGCTAATTTCATCATAAAATGTATAGTTATCATGACATTCAACATAATTAATTGATTGGTTCGGACTATCAAAGATATTAAGTGAACCTAACAGAGAATGTTTTAACGTTTCAAAGTAGTCATTATTCCCCATTGCATAACCAAATTTATTCGTTCCTTTCATTAAGTTTCTAAATTGGTCATTAAAATGAGCAAAACCTTTAAATTGTTTTTGGTTATTCATGTTAGCTCTTTGATCTCTTGGCATCGTATTAGACATATTCCAACCTTCGCCATATAACATAATGTTTGGATTAATTTCTTTTAGTTTTTCTTCAATTAGAAGCATCGTTTCAATATCCATTAATCCCATTAAATCAAAGCGAAACCCATCAATTTTAAAAGTTTTAGTTAAATAAACTAAGTTATCAATGATTAAGCGTCTTACCATGTAACGGAAACTTGCGACATCATTTTGACAACCACTAGAGTTAGTAACATTACCTTTTTTATCAAATTGATACATATAGTTAGGAACTAATTTATTAACTGAAAAATTAACCCAATCATAAACGTGGTTATAAACGACATCTAAGTTAATGCCAAGTCCAATTTTATGAGCGTGATTAACTACTTTAATAAACTCATTAATTCTTAAAATTGGGTCATCAGGATTTTTAGAATACCATCCGTCAAATAAGAAAAATTGATGTGGGTTATAACCCCAGTTATATAACTTTTCTTTATCATGATCATCAACACCTAAAAAGTCAGTTACTGGGAGTAATTGTAAGTGAGTAATACCTAACCCGTAAATATATTCTAGTACCGTTGATCCTAAAGTTTTACTTTTAACCGTTAAACCAGTAAATAACCCCTTATCTTCAGTATCTAAATTAATTGTCATATCACGAACATGACCTTCATAAATAATCGCTTTAGTCTTATCCGAAGTCTTAATTGGCGATTCAACCACTTTTGATAACTTTCTAGGGTTAATCACATATGAAAACTCATTAGTTCCCGCTTTGGCATATGGATCTAGAACTTTTTCAAAGAAAGTTAGAATTCTGACATCATAATAATATGGTTTTAACTGATGATCACCTAAAACTCTAGCATGCCACACACCATTTTCTAATTTCATTTCATAAGACTTGTCATCTAAAACTAAATCAATCTCTTTAGCAACCGGCGACCAAACGTAAAAATCAGTATAATTTTTCGAATAATATGATCCTAATTTACCATCATATTTAGTTTTCTCTTCAAATTCTTTTGTAGTTGTCACTAAACCAACTTCAAGTGGAATTTTATAATCATTAATAAAAATTAAATAATCTTGATGTAAATCAAGATCTTTATCAAGAGTAAAAAGGCTTGTTTTATTGTCAAGCTTTTTTAAAACGCCACGATGACCAAGCATCGTCACTTTATATATATTTTCTTTTGATACAATTCTAATTAAATTATATTTATCAATAAACGCTCTCATCTTAACAACTCTTTACCTACTTTAATAATAATTGGATCTTTTTGGAATTTAATCTTTCCTTTTTCGACTTTAACCATATTATTATTAATCATATTTTTATAGATTCCATCTTTTAAATGGGCATTAATTTTAGTTTTTGATCCCAAATCAAAATAGCCAATTATCGCATTATTTTTATCTTCATATTTAATAACTGCGGCTTCTTTCTTTTCTAAGAAAAACATATTACCTTTGGTAATTAAATCATCTTCATGAATTTCTTTTAATCTTCTAATAATGGCTGAGATATCAAAACCTGTTTGATAATTGATTGGGTCATATTCAAATAAACTTGGTCTTTTTGTATTTAAAAATTCTTGGCCCGCATAAATAAACGGCATGCCGCGGAAGAAAAAATTAAGAGCTGTAATATTTAAGATTTTATGGACGTCATTAAAATAGCTAGCGACTCTTTCTTGATCATGATTTTCTAAGTTTCTCGCCTTAATATAGTTTTTAGGATATGTAACTTCTTGTCTTTCAACTTCTGATAACCATTTTTCAAGCGAACCTTTGCCTTCAACAAATGCGCGGTAATATTCATCAATATCATAGTCATAACAAGCATCAAAAACTTGATACATTTCACTATCAGAATGAGCATCAAAACCTAAGTCTCTAATGTATTTAATAAATCCAGGATGAACTGATTCCGTTAACCAAAATAAATTCGGATTAACTACCGATACCGCTTGTTTGGCTTCACGCCAAAAATCAAGTGGTACTAGTGGAGCCACATCACAGCGAAATCCATCAACAATCTTAGCCCAATAAACTAAGACATTGATTAAATAATCCCAAACTTCTCGTTTCGAAAAATCTAGATCCGTAATATCTGACCAATCTCCAACTCTATTTTTTAATTCGCCAGATTCAGTTCGGTAAAACCAATCTGGGTGATTTTTGGTTAAAAGTGAATCTCGTGAAGTATGATTAATAACAATATCAATCATGACTAACATATCTTTTTTATGTGCTTCTTCGACTAATTTTTTAAAATCTTCAATGGTCCCGTATTCTTCATGTGTTTTATAATAATCACTAATTGAATAAGGACTACCAACGGCACCTTTTCGTGAAACCTCGCCGATTGGGTGAATTGGTAATAAATAAATTATATCTGTACCTAATTTTTTAATTCTTGGCAGGTCACGAATGACTCCCATAAAATCTCTAGTTTTAGAGTGTTGTCTAGGAAATACTTGATAAATCATTTTTTTACGCCAATTAATATTAGTATTTTTTGCCATGAATCCACATCCTTCCGAAATATATTATACCTTATTCATAAGGTATTTTCCACAAATCACCACTATAAAAGATAAATACCGCTTCCAATAATTGAAGCGGTATTTATTTGATTTAAATTTATTAAATTTTAACCTTTGGTTGCTCCGGCCATAATACCTTCGATTAAGTATTTTTGGAAGAACATATATAGTAAGGTAATTGGAATACCAACAATTAAGGCCCCGGCTGCGAACGCTGAATAGTTTAGAGTGTTCGGGTCATTAATTAGTTTAAATAATCCGACTGCTAATGTCCATTGTTCAGTAATATCAAAATCAATTGGAGCGCCAGCACGTGGGATATTTAATAAGTATCCTGGTAGCATATAATCCATCCATGGTGCCATGAACATATTAACGGCTACGAATGTTAGAATTGGTACCGCTAGTGGCATAATAATTCTAAAGAAAATTTGCAGTTTGTTGGCACCATCAATCATCGCTGATTCATCAAGGTCCTTAGGAATTTGATCCATAAATCCTTTAATTAACCAAATATTGCCTGGAATTCCACCACCAATATATAAAATAGTTAACGCTAGTGGTTGGCCTAGTAATCCGAATTTCCAGAATAAGACATACATAGCGATTAATCCCATAAATGATGGGAATGATTGTAAGACTAAGATTGTCATTAAACCTGCTTTTTTACCTTTGAAATTAAATCTAGCAAAGACATATGAAGCTCCAGTGATTAAGACTGTACCAATAAGCATATTAATTAAGGCAATCGATACTGTATTTAGCCACCAAGTCTTAAACTTAGTTTCATTGAATAAGTAATTGAATGATTCCCAGTTAGGGTTAGTTGGCCAAATTTGATTTGGAATATCAGTCTTTAAATTCGAGAAAGCCATACCGAAAATATAGATAATTGGGACAATTACGATTACCGCAGTTAAAACAATCTGTCCGTAGATTGCCAATTTAGCAAATACTTCTGATGGTTTATAAACTGATCTTATACCTGATTTAGATATATTTCTTCTCTTTGGTTGTTTGTAAAAATATAACCAACCACCAATTGGAATTAAAGAAATCAGTGATGCAACAATTCCTTCATAGCCTTTCTTAGATGCGTAATCAGCCGTCATTGCTTGTGAAACAAAGAACACAACAATTAACACAAAGATTAATAAAATCTTACCAACTAAAGCACTAGATTGAGATAATCTTACATCACTATCTAGTTTTTCTTTATATGAACGCATCATATAAGTACCATAATCTCTAGCAACGGTTTGGCCTAATAATTGACCAATTAAAACTCGATTCCCTTCCGTTTCTTCCGCTTCATTTAAAGCTTTTAGTTCTTCTAGTCTAGCTAATGTATTCATTTCAATTACTTTTGATAATTGAGATCTTAAATGTGTTTCGTCTGATAATATAGTTGAATTATTTATAACTTTAGTATCACTAATTTTTTGAACTAATGGATGTAGATTATTCCCAGTATATGCTAGTGGGATTGTTAAAATTTCACTAGCGCCGTCAATAACTTGTTTAACAACACCATATACTTCAAAATTATCGTTAAACCAATTAATATTGCGCTCTAATGTTAAATTAGCCCCAGCAGTTTTGACTTCGACTATTTTCGCTTTCAATGTTTCAAAATTAACTGTACCTTCTTTTAATGCTTCTAATTCATTGAATTTGGTTTCTAAGGTTAAGGCTAATTCAAAATCCGCAATAAATCCCGCATTTTCAGTCTTGACCGCTTGATTAGTTACGGCATTATTCGCTGCCTTTGCCGCCGCGATATTAGCGCTATTTATATCTTTTGATAGAACTAAGATTTTAAATTTAGCTAATAGTTCAGCTTGTTTTGGCCCAGCAAAATTATCAATTAAGTGTTGTAATAAGAAGATATCTTCTACTGTTAAAGTATTAGGAACTCTTAATTGTTCAATCACTCCAAGAATATAAGCGCGTCCTCCATCTTCAAGAGCGGCAAATAATCGTTGTTGGTTATTGTTAAATAAAGTTCTTAAATTAGCTTTATCATCGTTATTTAATGTAGGATTACCAACACTTTGTTTAATAATTGCTTCTAATTCTTCACTTGTAGCGTCATTTAAGTTTAATTTAGCAACATCATTTAAATATTTTTTAACTAGAGTTAAATTATTATTTAAACTATATTTAGAAGGCAAATCACCTGGTAGTGCTTCAACTTCTGCTAGTGCTTCGTCATAAGCAGCTTGAGTCTTATTATCAATTAACGCTTTTACTTTATCGCCTACCACTAAATGTGGCTGAACTTCAGCGATTTGAGTTTTATATTGCAAAACATATTGATTATGAGCAGGTAAGCTATTAAGTCTTGCTAAAAGTGTAGTATAAACTGGAGTTGTTGGTAAATATAAAAATGCTTTAACTAAATCATCAGTTTCTCTAATCTTTTCTTGAACTAGAAAACGATCAACTAATGCTTGACGACTAGCATGTGTCATTGGCACTAAATTTAATGCTTCTTTAGCACTATCATAGTTTGTCTGGTTATTTCTTGTTTCAAGAAGTAAAACTTTATTTAGTGCATCTAAATATTTAGTATTATCAATTGATTCTTGAGAAATTAAGTTTAATTCAAATTTCTTAGTTTTCAAATGATTACCAATTGAGTAAGTACCAGTTAAGGTAACTACTTCATCTTTGCTTGGTAATGTAACAACGCCATTGGTTGTAACTAAATTTGGATTGCTTGATTTCCAAGAAATCGTAACCCCTTCATAATTAGTTGCTAACCCAACATTGCCAGTAACATAATCAGCACTATTTCCGTCTTGGAATTCTATCGAGTGCTCTCTAACTACGCTTCTTAAGAAGTAGACATCATCAGATTTTTTAACGCATCCTGATAATGTTGCGACCCCTAATAAGAGAACGCCAACAAGTAATAATTTTAATATTTTAAGTATGGATTTATTTCTTTTCATGATTAATCCTCCTTAAACGCTCGCGTCCTAGATAAGTTCCAGGCCGTAATTGAACCAACGAAGATAAAGATCAAGACGGAGAATACCGAAGCGATATTATAGATTGATTCATCTACCGTTAGTTTATACATCCAGGAGATCAAGATATCGGTATCTCCTGCAAACCCTCTGGAGTAGCTGCCTGCGTTAGGCCCACCTCCAGTAATAAAGTAAATTACTCCAAAGTTATTAAAGTTTCCTGAGAAGGTCATAATTAGAATTGGTGCAGTTGAATATAAAATTAGTGGCATCGTAATAAAACGAAGTTTTTGCCATTTAGTCGCACCATCAATATCAGCAGCTTCATATAATGACTTATCAATTGCGGTCATAATACCGCTCATTAAAGCCATAAAGTAAGGGAATCCGAGCCAAATATTAACGATAATTAAAATAACTTTCACGAATGTTGGGTTAAATGGATTAGTAAACCATTGGATGTTATCGCGACCGATATAGAAGAATTTTTCAATGCCTTCTAACATACTAAAGTCGCGTCCAAGCCATCCGAGTTTAATAAACAAATCATAGAGCCCAACTTTTCTAAAGAGATTATTGATAAATCCTGTTTCTCCAAACATTACTGAGAAAACCATTTGCGATAGTAATGCTGGCATTGCCCATGGAAGAATTAAAATTGTTCTCCAAAATCTCTTAAATTGAACTCTGTCACTATTTAAAATTAACGCTTGAAATAATCCACCAAAGAAGACCGTTCCAGTTGAAAATACCGCCCAAACGATAGTCCAACCTAATACTTTCCAGAACGCTCGACCAAACGATGCCCCAAAACCATCAGCGAAATTAAATAGCGAGAAGAAATTTTTGAACCCGACATAATCGAATGTATCAATCATTGATTGTTTTCCTGAAATTGACGTAAACGCTAAGAGGAATCCAAAAACAATTGGCATAATTGAAATAAATGCTAGCACGAATAATGCTGGTGATAACACGATATATTCAAAGCTTGATTCATAAACTTCTTTGAAATACTCAGTTCCACTTAAAACCTCTTCTTCTTTATAAATCTTTTCACTTGTTCGGTACGCATCTATAATTGACCAAATCATAAAGATAAAGAAGAAAAAGGATAAAATCATTCCAATTAAACCTTCAAGTAACACGTGAGTTGAAACGTGTCCTAAAACTGGGTGCGATTCATCAACGACAACAAATCTTGCCCCTTCATGCATCGTTAGTGCATCAGTGAAGGCGGCATATTCTCTAAACTCAATTTTTTTAGTAGTACCTAGTGTAAATACACCCCAGTAACTTCTTAAAAATAAACCGGCTTTATCATAAAAGAAATTATCAAAATCACGCTCAAATGTCGCCCTTTCTTCTGGGTGCATAGCTAGATGTATCTTGATTAATAATCTGGTATAGTCATTGTTAGTGTAAGTTGAACCAATTTGGTTATATCCGTAGTGCATATATTTGGCAAATACTTTAGTAAACGGAGTTCCTTTATATTGTTTTCTCACTCCGTTATAAACTAAACCAGGTTTATTAAGTTCATAAACATTACCATTGATATAATATAATGGCCCTTGGTTGTTAACTTGTTGTGCCGTTTGTGGTAATACGAATAATGGTTCTTCTGTACTATCAAAAACATTTAAATATATCGGTTCTTCAGGAGTGTTAGTAAAATCTACTTTTACGGCTACATATAATTTTTCACCAACAATATATGCTTGACCTGTTTTTTCATATCTTGAAAAACCAGCGACTGAAGTAATAACATTATCTTCGTTTACTTGTCCAGTAGTAAAGTCGACCTCAATATAATCTTTGATTTCATTACCATCTAAATCTTGGTAATTTCTTTCACGATAAAATAATTGTTCCGAATCTCGGTATAACACTTCTTTAAGTGATAAGTATTTTCTAGTATCGATGTGCGGATCGATTTCATCCCCATTTTCATCTTTAGCTAATACTATTTTATTGTCCGGAGTGAAAATATTATTATATGAGGTAGGATTTTGTTTTTGAAGGTCAAACGCAATAAAATCAATTAATTCTTGCTCTGTTTTCAAATTGTATTTACCATTTTTATAAAATCTTTCGTCAAAATCACGAAAAGATTCTGGCAAATTAGCTTCACTATATTTGGAATGTGCATCAATATATTCATGAGCAATAAAGTTAGGTAAGAATTGGTTTCGTTCACCTCTAACAAAATCTTCACCAGAAATTTTGTCGTACGGATTCGTCTTTGTAAAATACTTACTAGTTCCAAGTTCAATCCCAATGAAACCAGCAAAAATGATAAAGAAGAACGCCGCTTTTAGGTATTGTTTATTTAATAACTGTCCTAACCCCCAAACAAAGCCTGATGCAATGGCTTTTAAAACGCTTCTTTTCTGTTTTGTCGAAGGGGTTTTATGCATTTTTTCAGTTTCCATATTTTCACCTTTTAATTAGATAATGGCGATGTCAAAAAATTGACACCGCCATCACTTATATTTTTGTTATTTAACTAATTTGACTTTTTTATTGTCCAAGTTTAGCTAAAGACTCGTATGATTTTTGTGCTTCGTCTGTAGCTGTCGCAATATCGACGCCTTTCCAAATGTCTTCAATTAATTTTTGAGCAGGACCCCAATAGTGTTGTACTTCTGGGATAGTTGGCATTGGAATAGATGTTTCAAGTTGTTTTGACATTGCCATTAATAATTTATCTGCTGTAACACCTGGAATATTTGTTAATAATTCAGTTTTTAAAGCTGGTAATTTACCTTTATGTTTGTATAAAAGTTCCATTGCTTTATCTGAGTTTAAGAACTCAACAAACTTAACAGCTGCGTCACGGTTCTTAGAATATTTATAAACCGCAGTCATAATCGCACCAGCATAAGTTTGAACTGGTTTACCACCAACAGTTGGCATTTGAGCAATTCCTAATTCAATTCCTTCTTGTTTAGAATATGCTTCAATGTTCCATGGACCAGCGATAATTAATGGAATATGTCCAGCTTCGAATTCAGTTCCATAACCTTTAGTATCGGTAGAATCTCCCGTTACGATTGGTTTTAATGAGTCTCTGAACCATGCTAATGCCGCTTTGATTTCTGCTGATTCAAAACCAACTTGGTTTTTGTTATCTAAGTTTTTACCAAATGGACGATAACCGAAAGATGAATAGAAACCTTGCATGAAATATGAGTCAGCAAAGTGGCTTGATGTAGTTAAGTATCTCCAACCTTTGGCAGCATTAGTTAATCCTGATCCATCATTTGCAGTTTTAGCGTTCCAAACTTCAGCTTTACCAATTAAGTCTTCCATTGTTTTTGGAACTTCGGCTTCAGAAATTAATTTTTTGTTGTAATATAAACCAACTGATTCAATTGAAGTTGGCATCGCATATAATCTAACTTCTGCACCTGATCCAGGACCATATTGTTTAGTTACTTCATCATATTGTACTTGCGCGATTTGTGCACCTAGTGGGTGAGCTCTTTGTTCAACTAAATCTCTAGTTGAAGCTGGTAGAGCGTAAACTAAGTCTTCCATAATCGCAGGAGCTAAATGGTCATGTGGGAATTGGAATACGTCTGGTCCACCACCTGTAGGTCCAACAACTTTTAATCTATCTCTAGATTCTACTGAACCTTCGTGACGGTGTTTAACAGAAATATTTCTTCCCGCTTCTGTTTTGTTAAACTCAGAAATTAATTCGGCAGCATAGTCTCCGCCTTCATCGTCTAACCATACTGAAATTTCAACTTTTTGAGTTAATACTTCGGAAAAGTCAATAATTTCTCCAACTTTTTTCTTACAAGCAGCTGCAGTAATTGCTACTAAAGCTACTAATACTAATAATAAATATCTTTTAACGTTTCTCATTAGTCTTTACCTCATTTCTTTATCTTTGCAACTACTCTGAAGATAAATACTACCTCAGTAACATGACCCCATTCATCAGTAACGCGTAATAAGATCTTATAATCGCCTAGTTCACCTGTATTTAATACTTTGTATTCAGTATCAGCAGGAACATAAACAAGGTTAGTAATGTTTCCATCTCTGTTGTCATTTACTCTAAAGATTGGGAATAATGTTTGATCCCATTCAGAATATCTTTCAATTAAGATATATGGGATACCATCTTCAGTTTCACCATCAAAATCAGATTGGAAGATTAATTTAGGTGCTTCTGTATCTAATTCTAATTCAGCAAAAATTGGTTCAGGAACTTCAATTACGTGTAATTCTTCGTCAGCTAATACATGTGCTGCTGCTTCAGCTGGATATTCTGCTCCTTCAACTGGTGCTGTTTTCCAAGTAACTGTATCACTAACTACAATTGTAGTTTCATCACCAATTACTAATTCGCGGTTATCAGCAACGTCTTCTTCATAAGGCCAATCTGGTGCATAGACATATTTATATTCAAATTTTTGAGGTGCTAATTTAGCTTTTACTTCTAATGTCCAAACATTATTAGCTCCCTTAGTTAATTTCCAGTTAGATCTACCAGGAGTCCATCCGTTTAAACTTCCCACAACATAAACATTTGGTGTTCCTGCTGGTGCAGTAACTTCAAATCTAATTGTTCTTTGTTTAACTGGTTGTTCAGGAGTTGGTGCTTGGTAAACTACACGATATTGTTTCTTATGGTCTAAGTCTTGACCTAAAGATAAAATAAATTCTTTTGTGTCATCAGCAAATTCGTTAAAGTTAATTTCAGTAATAGGTACTTTGTTAGTTGTTGGTTCTCCATTAACAACTTCAACAATTGAGAATCTTGAAATCATATCTTGTTTGAATGCTTCTTTTTGTTCATCTGTTAGGCCACCAGTAACGAATTTAGTAACAATACTTAAACTAAACATTGTATAAACAACGCGTTTGTTCATGGCAAATGTACCAGCTCCGTTAGCAAAGCTTCCTAAATCGAATCTAAATGTAAATGCTTCAACAGCAAATTCAGGAATTGTTTCACCAAAATATACATTATTGTTAGACGCATTTCCAGCTCCAGCGTTTAAAACAAATACTGGAGTAGTTGATCCAACTTCAACATCAGCTGCGTAAATTCCTACATCTGGTGTAACTTCTTTTTTGATGTCACCAGTATATTTACTATTGTCGCCATCGCCATGATAAATTAATAAGCCGGCAGAACCAACTTTATCTTTAGTTTGTTTAAACATTGCCGCTTTAACTGGTGCTGAACCAATCATGCCAACATTTGAAAATACATGTAATGGTGAATTCCATCCAGGTGCATTTTGTTCTTCAATCCAGTTCCATGAGTGAACTCCTAAGTTTTCATGATAGTTATTATTAGGATCATAGAAAACAACTAGTAAGTTAACCATTTCAGGATCTGCGATAAAATAAGGAACTTCACCTTCGTCAACTTTAGCATTAACACCCTTAGATCCTTCAAAAACATAAACGTGATGAGTTGAGCCCGCAGCAAAATCGGTAACCTTTATTTCGACGTTAGCTCCACCTGAAGTTAATTTGTTATTCCAATCTTGAACAATTGTTCCGTCAGCTTTCCAATCACTGGCCATTACCGGAATAAATCCTAAGTCTGGTGCTGTTGCCCCAGCTTGGAAACGATAAGTAAAATAAATCCCAAATTCGTCTCTTCCAGTTGGTTGAACGCCATCGCCAAGTTCTTGGTATGCTCCATCAACTTCAACTAATACTTTACCATTCCATGCGTGACCGCCCACGTTTTCATAGTTTTCATCCCATTTGTGGAAGTGAACTACAACTGTCGCTTCACCAGATTTTGGTGCAGGCAAGACCGCCTTAACAACTAGCCCGCCTAAAAACGTAGTTAGGAGTAGTAAAGTCATAAATGTAAAAATTCTTTTCATATCTCCATTTTCCTCCTTTGATATGATGATTGATTTAATATAAATCATACTACTTACATTATAACCAAAATAGGCAAAAAATGTAAGCGTTTACTCGGTTATTCTCTTGAAACCGCTTGCAAGATAAAGTTAATTAGAATATTGAGTTATGTTATGGTATTATATCTACTGAAAGAGAGGTTAAGACTATGAAAAAATTATTATCTTTTTTCTCGTTTTTAATTTTATTGGTGTTTACCACCATTAGTGTTAGCGCCGCTAATGCCCAAAATAAATTAATCGTAAATTATTATCGCTACTTCGGACACGATGACCTTCATACTGCATGGATTTGGCAATACCAGCCAAATGGTGGTAATGGCGTTGAACACAATTTCGTCAAAAGCACCGACCCAAGTTCAAGATGGATGAGCTTAGAAATTGACTTGCAAAATGACCCGGTTTACAAGGGCAGTACTCAAGTTGGAATCATTATTAAAAAAGGGTCTGGCTGGGACGGAGCTAGAGAACCGGGTGGAGATAGACATATCGATTTAAGTAAAGTTACATTTAATGGCGGTGTCGGTAATGTTTATTTCGTTCAAGAAAATGTCACTATTTACTACAACATTAATGATGCTGATACTAGTGACAAAGTGTTAGATGCTTATTTTGATACCAATAAAGGCGTTAATGTCTATGCTACTTTAGCACCAACTAAAACCGTTGTTTACGCTAACGGAATTCAAATTAAAGAATTTGGATCAGAAACTAATTATCGTTACAAAGTAACGTTAGATCAATTTGATATTAACCAAAAATACGAAATTGAACTTCATTTTGGTACTCAAAAAAGTGCTAAATATGTCGTTTCACTTCGTAAATTATATGATACCCAAGTATTTGAAGACGCCTTTCATTATGATGGTGATTTAGGAGTAATTTATTCAAAAGAAAAATCAGTCTTTAGATTATGGTCACCAGTTAGCGAGCAAGTTTCACTACTACTTTATAATCAAGGACATCCAAATTTTGATAAAAACGGAAAATCAAGTGAAGAAAAAACACCTTATGAAAGATTACAAATGACTAACATTGGTAAAGGTGTTTGGGAAGTTGAAGTAAGTAAAGATTTAGCCGGTAAATATTACACTTTTGAAGTGGAATATAACAACCAAACTCATGAGTTTGTTGACCCATATGCTTATTCAACTGGAGCTAATGGCTTACGAGCTCAAGTCGTTGATTTTGCCAAAACTAACCCTAGAGGTTGGAAATATGATTCAAGACCAAAGACAATTACTAACATGACCGACTATATTTTATATGAGTTACATGTTAGAGACTTAACGTCTCACCCAACATGGGGTGGTCCAGCAAAATATGCCGGAACCTTTATGGGTGTTGCCACAAGTGGTACTTCTTATACTAACGATGAAGGTTTAACTGTTACTACTGGTTTAGATCATTTAGCGGAACTTGGAATTAATGCCGTTCACTTCTTACCAATCTTTGATTACGGTTATGTTGATGAAACCAAACTTAATGATGAAGCTTATATGAGCGTCTACGGATTTAACTGGGGTTATATGCCATATAATTTTAACACTCCTGAAGGAACTTACTCAACTAATCCATTTGATGGATACGTAAGAGTTAATGAATTAAAACAAATGGTTCAAGCTCTTCATAATAAAAATATTAGAGTCGTGATGGACGTTGTCTATAACCATACTGGAGAAACTGCTGGATCTCAATTTGAAAAATCAATGCCTGGTTACTACTTCAGACAAAACGATGACGGATCATTTTCTAATGGTAGTGGTACTGGTAATGAAACTGCAAGTGAAAGGTCAATGTTTAGAAAATATATGATTGACTCACTTAAATTCTGGGCTACTGAATATAATATTTCTGGATTCCGTTTTGACTTAATGGCACTTCACGATATCGAAACTATGAATCAAATTAGAGATGCAATTAATGAAATTGATCCAACTATCATTTTATATGGTGAACCGTGGATGGGTGGTTCTTCACCGCTATCTAGCACGATGCAAGCCAATAAAAATAACATGTCAAAATTAAGTGATAACATCGCTTCATTTAATGATAATACTCGTGACGCGATTAAAAAAGGTTGGAACAACAAAAATGTTGAACTTGATAACCTTAACACAATTAGATACGGAGTTTCTGGCGGGGTCGCATTTGATTATGCCAAAGCTGAAGGTGGAAGAGCAACTTATCATCATGAACCACACAAAATCATTAACTATGTTTCGGCTCATGATGATGAAACTTTAAGAGATTGGAACTGGAATAATAACACCTCAGATCGCGACATTTTAGTCTTAATGCAAAAACAATCAAATGCCTTTATCCTAACTTCTCAAGGTATTCCATTCTTACATGCTGGAGTTGATTTCATGAGATCTAAACCTGTCTCTGATGACGTTATCGCGACCGGTGATAACCGAGTGGTAAAAGGTACCTCAGGCAACTCATATAACTTACCAGATTCTGTTAACCAATTAAACTGGGATGATAAAGCTAAATATTACGAAGTTTACGACTTCTATCGTCATTTAATTGCCTTAAGAAGAGTCGTTCCAAGCTTTAGACTATCATCATCAAGTGAAATTACTGAAAGATTAGAATTCTTAGATCCAACAAATAATAATCAAATCGCTTATCGGATTAAAGGTACTGAAACTGAACCTGGGGTCTTAGTCGTTCATACCAACAAAGAATTTGGCAGTTTTATTACTGATAAAGACTATATTAGAATAACTAATAACTTAGGTCAAGCTAATGCTCACGGTTTTAGTAAAATTAAATCAGGAGCCACCATCAATATCGCTGAATTTAGTACCTTAATTCTAATTGAAGATACTGGCTCTAGCACCTTTAATTATAATCCTGAAGCTAAACCATATTCATTTTCAGGCAATGTGCGTTCACAATCAAATAATATGGGATTAATCATTGGGCTTGTCGTAGGCGGTATTGCAGTATCTGCTGCAATAATTACGCTTCTCATAGTTCTAAAAAAGAGTAAACAATCTTAAGAAAATAAAAAGGACCAGCCGGTCCTTTTTTATGCACTAAATTCTTTCTTGCCATATTTCAACATGACAATCATTAAGATAATTCCCAATCCAAATTGGACAATTACCGGGGTTAAGGCATGGGTGAAAAACCCAATAATAAATGATAATACTGATGGAATCGTCATCGTTGAAATAACAATTTTCATTCCATCAAAATAACTCATAAATTTAGCATAACCAAATCTAAATAATTGGACAATTCCTGAAAGTAAGAAAATCAAAATAATATATAAAAGGATTTGAACACCAGAATAAGTAATAATCGTATAAAAGGCGTTTTGTTTACCAAAACTTTTTTCTATTGATTCAGCTAATTTCGCAAGTTCCGCTCTTTTTTCTTTTGCATTACTAATGTTGTTAATTGAATCAAATCTTATTTCTTCTGGGAAACTATTATAATCACCAATTAAGGCTGGTGTCCCGTCACCTTTAATATATAAAATTCTTGAATCGGTAAAGATTAATTGTCTTATTTTCAAATCTTCATCATTTAATGTAAGTGAATTTTCACTTATTAAAAATCGGTAGATAATTTTTCCATTAATTGAATCTTTATACTCAACAAATTGAGATTGGCCCGATAAACTCTTAACTCCTGATAAGCGCCTGATGATGATATCATTAGGTAATTCAACATTTAAGTTTTCACTACTAGTTAAGTTGTATTCAACAAATCCTAACTTCCATCCACCTTCTTTTAAGTTGGTGTAGTTAAATGAAAATAAACTAACAAATGAAATTAAAAAGAAATAAATAACAAACTTCCAAAACTTAACAAATCTAAGTTTTAAGACGCGATCTAAAATAAAACTATCGCGGAAAATTCTCACTAAAAACATAATTATACTGCCTTATCAATTGAACTAATTTCCGCAATATAAGTTCCGTAAGGTGGAATTAATTGAGTTCCATAAATATCTTTAATTACTTCAAAAGAAACTTGTTTTTCTTGGCTTGAGGTATTATGAATAACTAAAATGATTTGAGATAATCCACTCTTAGTTTCAACATGTCTGACAAACGCAACCGCACTACTTATATCAACTCGGTAGAAACTATTTCCAAACATTAAAGCTGGATTTTCTTTTCTAATTTTAATTAGATTCACGTAGTGATTATAAAGTGAATTTGCATCTTCTTTTTGAGCTGTCACCCTTGCCACATCTTCATTTCCGTGAATTAACGGAAACCATGTGGTAAGCGCCGGATCATCGTTATCCCATAAAAATGGTTGGCGTCTACCTTCATCGTAGACGATGATTGGATTACCATCTTGATTTAGATAACCCGATACTGGTTGTCCTTCAATTCTTCTACCTTTCATCCCTAATTCTTCACCATAATAAATATAAGGGTTACCTGGTAAGGTAAGTAAAATACTAGCTGATAATTTTTGATGTTCGATATTTGGTTGCATTGAGGCGAATCGATCCATATCATGGTTAGTAATAAATGGCGCATCAATAAAATTACGATTAAACTCTCTTAATTCATTGTAAATTCTTTGAAGTGCTGATTGCATATTTGTATATTGTCCAGTTTGAAAATATCTTGAAATAACAAAATTAAACATACTATCAGAGGCAAAGTAATAATCTTCGTTAGAGTTATTACTATATTCAAAGTTTTCACCAACAAAATAAACATTTGGATATTCCTTTTGAACTTCTTTTTTTAAGGTATGTAGAAGGGTTCCACCATCAAATGAAGGATTAGTTGAATAATTGGCATCAAATGGTTTTGAGAAAAAGTGTTTCACGGCGTCAAAACGGAATCCAGCCACACCTTTTTTACTATAAAATTTTAAAATTTTAACTAGTTCATTAACTACTTTTTCACTCTTTAAGTTTAAATCTCTAGATGAAGGGAATGTTTCGTAAGCCGAAGTTCCCGCCTTGGCATTTCTTGGCCATAAAAAGTATTCACGGTACGGACTATTTAAATCATTTAACGCATCAATATACCAGTTATTATTATCAGCGGCATGGTTAAAGACGGTATCCATGATAATTTTAATTCCTTCTTTATCAGCTTTTTCAACTAGTAACTCAAAATCAGCCATCGTTCCAAATTCCGGATTAATTTCATAGTAATTACTAATTTCATATCCATGATAAGAAATTGTTGGATGAATTGGTGAAAGCCATAATGCCGTTACTCCTAAATCAGTAAAATAGTCTAATTTATTGATAATACCATTAATATCACCAACACCATCATCATTACTATCGGCAAAGCTTCTAACGAAAACTTGATAATAAACATCATTTTTTGGATACTCTTCCTTATATTTGTCTAAGATATTAGGTTTTTTACATGCCGTAATTAAAAATCCTAAGACAAAGATTGATACTATTAATAATATTTTTTTAAATCGTTTCATTTTAAAAACCTCTTTTCCTCATTGAATCAGTGCTATTGAACCCGTCATCGCCGCGTGTTCCCCGTTTTGGAGGATCAATATCAATGATTCTCGTTCTAAATATATAATCATGTGGTAATCGATTGCCTTTTTTCTCATTTAAGAAAAAGAAACAAACGATAAAATAAATGCCAAAGGTAACAATGCTTGCAACTAACATAAATAACTGTCTTAATAGTAGGCGCCAAATTCTGGCGTCAACGCCACTAGCATCAACGACTTTTATTTTTTCAACTCTTTTACCAAAAGTTTGTCCGTTTGATAAAAAGTAAGGGAAAAAATAAAATCCAATAAAGGCCGCACCAATTAGTGCTCCTCTTAAATATGGCGGGTCGCTCATTGGTATACTTAAAAGAACAACTAACATTACCCCAGATGTATCAATGGCAAATGATTTAATTATTTTCTCAAAAGATGGAACCAATGTTATCACCTCTTTTCAATATTTTAAATAAGTTCTGTATTCACTCCAGCGTGTTCTAAGTATTTTTTGAAGACTAAATTGATATCTTCATTAATTTGTAGGCCACTATAAAAAGGGATTCTGGCTTTATTAATAATGACTAGATTTTCACCCATAAAATAGTTGATAAGTCCACTTGCTGGATAAACTGTAAGTGAAGTTCCACCAACAATTAATAAATCTGCCTTTCTAATCACTTCGACAGAATCCATTAATGTTTTATGATTTAGTGGTTCTTCATATAAGACAACATCCGGTTTAATTAATTCACCGTCTTCTGAATATGGAATACCGTCTTTTCGATTATGAAGAATATAATCAAGTGAATAAAACCGGTTTGTCTTAACGGTATAATTACGATGAACTGAACCATGAAGTTCATAAACGCGCTTGCTACCAGCCATTTGATGTAAGCCGTCAATATTTTGTGTAACCACCGCTTTTAGTTTTCCTTTTTCTTCTAAGTAAGCTAAAGCTTTATGACAATAATTAGGCAAAACATCTAAGTAAATCATTTTATCAAAGTAAAACTCATAAAATTCTTTAGTTTTACGATTGAAAAAAGTATTACTTAAAATCGTTTCTGGATTATATGCATATTTTAAATGATATAATCCATCAGTGCTTCTAAAATCAGGAATTCCTGAGGCAGTAGAAACACCGGCTCCTCCAAAAAAGACAATATTTTGACTTTTGTCAATTAATTCAAATAAACGCGTAAGCATAATAATGATCACTCCTTACAATAATTGGATCAATTTGAGAGAGAATTTCATTATCTAAACTAAATGTTAACCCTGCCGCCGCTTGTAATCTCATTTCTTCGATGACCCAATCTCTTATATTTCCGTCATATAAAATCACATCAGTGCCGTATCGTTGATAGACACCCCGTTCATAATCAAAAACATAATCATTGGTTACAACTCGGTAATAACTTGAAGTACTTATAGTAACCCCGTTAAGATAACTTGGATTATTATTAACCTCACTATCAACATAATTACCTTTTAAAACTGCACTTTTTACCATATTATCAAAAGGTAATATTTTGTATAATGTTTCGATATTAATATTTCCTGCTGGTAAAGTATCTCTAATTCCACCTGAGTTATAGACCCCAGCATCTGATCCAGTTTTAATCGCCATTAGTTTGCTTAACCACTCGCCAAATGAATATCTATCAATTTCAGTGGCATTATAAATAATCGTCGTTTTAAAGATTGGATCAGTTTCTTCTCGGTAAAACTCAATTTGAGCTTCAATTTGAGGATCAGCAGTTGTAAATAATTCTGATTGATAGTAAAGATAGTTTTTCATAGTTTCTCTATTTATCGAGACAACTCCAGAAATATTATCAACTTCAACATAACCAACGGCAATGCCGTTAGCTCGTGATTGAATAATTGGTGCTTTATCACCATCAATATTAATATAATTTCGATGAGTATGAGCATTAAACATTAAGTCAATTTTACTAGATCCAGTTAAATTTTGAATCTCAGTATTATGATGAGTCTCACCAACGTGTCCCACCGTAATTACAAAATTAACGCCATGTGTTTCTCTTAATAAACTTGCATAATGAGTAACAATTGGAACGGGATCTCTAAATTCATAATCTTTAACTCTAGAAGCTGAAATTGAACTTTCTAATCCTTGGCCAATATATCCAATAATCCCCACTTTAATTGAACCACGTTCAATAATATGATAAGGCTTTGTTCCTTCTAATAACATTCCCGTATTTTTATTATAAATATTTGCTGCTAATAATGGGAAAGAATATTTAGGGTTATTCCCCTTAAAATGCTTAGTTACTTCTTCAATCCCCCAGTCAAATTCATGGTTACCAACAACAAATACATCCAAGCCCATCATTTCAAGTAAATTTAGAGTTGATTCTCCTTGATAATAGTTTGACAAGGCGCTTCCCTGCAACATATCACCTCCAGCAATAAAGATTGAATTAGAGTTTTCTTTACGCTTTTGGTTAATGAAATTAGCAATTTTAGCAAGTCCAATTTCATGACTTCCTAAATCACTTGAATTTTCTAAAATTGAACCATGTAAGTCATTTAAATAAAAGATTTGAAGGCTAGTTACCCCAGTTAAAGTAACATGGAACTTCATATTCTTTCTTAAAAGAAATGTATATGAATTTCCGACTAGTAATGTTTCGATATTATCTACATAAAATTTATCAATCGCTTGATCATTTGGAAGATTAAATGTGACTGTTACTTGAGTGTTATATCTAATGCCGGTTGCGTCAACATTTAAGACGATATATTCATCTTTAGTAATAGTATAAGTTTCAGTGACTTCATCATATAATGCCGTAATGTCAAGATCAGATGACACATTTTGGGCAACTTCTGACCACTGGTTAAACTTATAACCAACTTTTGTATCATCAACATCAGGTGCATCAGTGCTTTGACCATGTTTTAAGTACGCTTTCTTTAAAACCTCGCCCGTTACACCATCTAAAAATCTAACGGTATATATCGGTATTGATGTAATGTTGGCATGAATCGTAATATCACTTTTTACATTAGTATAATCGCCTAACCAACCAGCAAAAAACATCCCATCAACTTGTGGGTCTTCTGGCGGCGTGGCATTTTCATTATATTCAACTACTTCTTCATAAATAACTTCGTTAAATAAGTAAAATTTTACTGTAAATGTTTTTATCTCAAAGATAGCATTTACATTTAAATTGCTTCTAATTTCATAAAATTCTTGATCCCAACCAATAAAATTGTAACCTTCTTTGACAACAATTTCTGGTGCGGTCGCAAAGCTGCCATTAGAAACTTCTTCGGTTTTAAGTAATATTTCGCCATCATAGAAATTAACGGTATATCTTTTTATTTCATTTTCACATCCCACAAGGAAGATTGAAAACAAAAGAAAAAGAATATTTATTATTCTCTTTCTCATATGATGAAATTTCCTTTTTGAAAGATTTTAACTTTTTCCCCTGATTCTTTTTCCCCAATAATTTCCATATCACTTGATCCAAACATAAAATCAACATGATTAACTGAATTATTATAGCCTAAGGCTTCTAATGTTTCCATTTCCATATCAGATCCGCCCTTAATGTTAATTGGATAAGCTTTGCCAAGTGCCATATGACATGACGCATTTTCATCAAATAATGTTTCATAAAATAAGATATTCATCTTTGAAATTGGTGAGTTGTGTGAAATTAAGGCAATCTCACCAATATATTTAGATCCTTCATCAGTATTAAGGAGTGATTCTAAGGCTACTTTTTCTCGTTTAGCATCATATTCAATAACTTTTCCATCTTTAAATACTAAATAAATATCTTCAATTAATTTACCTTCATAGTTAAGTGGTTTAGTAGCGACGACTTTACCTTGAGTGCCAAATTTATATGGCATAGTAAAAGTTTCTTCAGTTGGAACATTAGCGTTAAAGAATACTCCTTTTTGGGTCTTTTCAGCGCCACCTAACCAAATATGGCCTTTAATTAGTTCAACAGTTAAATTAGTTCCTAAGCTGTTTTTAAAGTGTAAATATTTAAAATTATAATCATTTAAAAGTTGGTTGTGTTTTCTTAAAGCTTCATTATGTTTTTCCCATTCAACAACTGGATCATTATCAATTGCAACGCGGCACGCTTGTAAAATTGCATCCCATAATTTAATCATAGCCGCTTCAACTGATCTAGAATCAGGAAATACTTTCATGGCCCATATTGGATTTGGAACCGCAGCAATCGTCCACTGTGAACCATTTGACATCATAAAATCATCAAAGAAGCTTAGCTTTTCTTTGCGTGATCTTCTTCGTGCCATTAATTTATTGGAGTCAACGTCTTTAAATAATCCTGGATTTTCAGAAACTATATGAATATGAGCAAACTCTTCATCTTTGTAGTGCTTAAACATTTCAACTAAGTAATTTGGTACTTCTTGATATGTTTTTATATCTTGACTTACCGCACTCATTAATGCAATTTCATCATCATACCAAGACAATGAAACTTCTTTGGCCCCAGCTTTGTAAGCTTCTTTAACAATTAATCTAGCAAACTGATTATTATCAGTTGATGAAGTAATCAAAACCCTTTGATCTTTTTGAACATTTGCTCCAACTCTTACGATTAATTTGGCGTATTTTTCTAATAATTCATTTAATTTGGTCATTTTATTTCTTACCTTCTTTTGTCTCTTTATTTAAAATAATTTCTTTACTCTTCATTAATCTAACGATATTAGAGCGTTCATTATCTTCTAATTTCATTTTAATAACATGAATCTGCTCAGACATCTCTGGCATCATGACGAATTCAATCGCGTTAACTCGTCTTCTTGTTTTTTCAATTTCACTAGCTAACATTGAACTCGCTTTATCAAGTTCAGCTAATTTAATAATTTTTGGAAGTAAACTTGATAAATTAATTAGTGATTCATCAATTTCAAGTGGGGTGGAGAAAAAACTATAAGTAATGTCAATTGAATCAGTTACTTCAAACTCCAAGTGCGGAGTTTCAATATTCATAATATAGTTTACTTTAGTTTCTAACTCTAAGTTTCTAGTTGGAATATATAAAGCTTCATTAATGGTTGCAGTTGAAGATTTATTTTTAGCGTTATTAAATTTTTGCATGATTAAAACTAGCTCGCGTTCAACTTCGATTCTTAATTCGCGATTTTGTCTAATTATCTCCATAAACTGACGTACCATTTCGTCTTGTTTATCTTTTAATAATTTATGACCACGTTTAGCAATTCGCAGTTGATTTTGAAGCTTAGTTAACTCCATTCTAGTTGCTGCAACTTGTTTTTGCGCCATATTAATTCCTTTCTTTATTCGTCTTTTTCAGGATGATATTTTTTAATATTGTCTAAACTAATTCTTCTTAGTTCAGCCTTAGGTAAAATTGATAATAATTCCCAACCTAAATTTAAGGTTTCGATAATTGATCTACCTTTTTGGAACCCTTGCGAAACGTAGTGAAGTTCGAACTCTTCAGCAAATTTAGCGTATAACTTATCAATTTCTGATAAGGCACTTTCACCTAAAATCGTTGAAAGTTCTTTCACTTCTTTACCACGAGCGTATGCGGCAAATAATTGGTTCATTGTATCAGCGTGGTCCTCACGAGTTTTCCCCTTACCAATCCCTTTATCCTTTAGTCTTGATAGTGATGGTAAAACGTCAATTGGTGGGAAAATTCCCTTCATATATAGCTCGCGCGATAAAATAATTTGCCCTTCAGTAATATAACCAGTTAAGTCTGGAATTGGATGAGTCTTATCATCTTCTGGCATTGTTAAAATAGGGATTTGCGTAATTGATCCTTTTCCACCTCTAACCCGACCAGCGCGTTCATATAAAGTAGCTAAATCAGTATATAAATATCCTGGATAACCACGTCTGCCTGGTACTTCTTTTCTTGCGGCTGACACTTCACGTAGGGCTTCCGCATAGTTGGTAATATCAGTAATAATGACTAAAACGTGCATACCTAACTCAAATGCTAAATATTCAGCCGCAGTAATCGCCATTCTTGGTGTGGCAATTCTTTCAATCGCTGGGTCATCAGCTAAGTTAACAAACATCACGCTACGTTCAATGGCACCTGATTCTTGGAAGCTTTTAATAAAATAATCAGCTTCTTCAAACGTAATCCCAATAGCGGCAAATACGACGGCAAATTTATCACCAGAACCTAATACTTTCGCTTGGCGGGCAATTTGAGCTGCTAGGCGAGCATGAGGCAAACCTGAACTAGAGAAAATCGGTAACTTTTGACCTCTAACTAAAGTATTTAACCCATCAATGGCTGAAACTCCAGTTTCAATAAATTCAGATGGATAATCTCTAGCAACTGGATTAAGTGGAGTTCCATTAATATCTCTGGTAACTTCGGCAATGATATCGCCACCATCATCAATTGGTCTTCCTAGGCCATCAAAAACCCGACCTAAAACATCTGGAGATAGAGGAATTTCAATTCCTCTGCCTAAGAAAATTGCTTTTGAGTCGTCAATTTTTAATCCTTGAGAGCTTTCAAAAAGTTGGACTAAGGCTTTATCCTCATTTACTTCTAACACTTTTCCTAGTCTTATTTCACCGTTAGCTTGTTTAATCCGAACTAATTCATCGTATTTAACATCGCTGACGTGATCAACTAACATTAAAGGACCAACAACTTCTTTAATTGTTTTATATTCTTTAATAGCCATTTAATCACTCTCCTAACTTATCAAATTGTTCATTCATTCGATTTCTTACGTCTTGATAAGCCGCTTCGAATTCAACTTCTTGAACATATTTTAATCTGCCAATTTCTTCTAATACTGGCATATTAACAATTCGTTCATATCTTACATATTTCGTTATCGCTTGTAAGGCTTTTTCATACCATTCAAAGATAATATTTAAAATTAAATATTGTTTATCAAGCGACGTATAAGTATCCACTTTATCAAATGCGTTTTGATGCAGGAAATCTTCTCTAATCATTGCTGCCGCATTTAATTTTAATCGATCATTATAATCTAGTGAGTCCATACCAACTAGTCTAACAATTTCTTGAAGTGATGCTTCTTCTTGTAAAAGATTCATCGTTCTTCTTACTTGATATGACCAATCAGATTTAACATGCTTATCAAAATGGTCATTTAAAACATCTTGATATAATGAATAACTTCTAATCCAGTCAATCGCTGGGAAGTGACGTGCATAAGCTAGTGATGCTGATAAGCCCCAGAAGACTTTAACGATTCTTAAGGTTGCTTGTGAAACTGGCTCTGAGGTATCTCCACCTGGAGGTGATACCGCACCAATTGCCGTAACGGCACCTTCACGTGGTTTATTACCAATCGTTTTTACGTAACCAGCACGCTCATAGAATTCCGCTAAGCGTGATGATAGATACGCTGGATATCCTTCTTCACCAGGCATCTCTTCTAATCTTCCTGACATTTCACGAAGAGCTTCAGCCCAACGCGAAGTTGAGTCCGCCATAATCGCAACTTTATATCCCATATCTCTAAAATATTCAGCAATTGTAATTCCGGTATAAATTGAGGCTTCACGGGCCGCAACTGGCATGTTTGAAGTGTTGGCAATCAATACTGTACGATTCATTAATGACTCACCAGTCTTTGGGTCAACTAATCTTGGAAACTCCATTAAGACGTCAGTCATTTCATTACCACGTTCCCCACAACCAACATAAACGATAATATCGGCATCAGCCCATTTAGCAAGTTGGTGTTGAACCACCGTTTTCCCTGATCCGAATGGTCCTGGAATTGCAGCAATCCCGCCCATCGCAATTGGAAATAAGGTATCAATTACTCTTTGACCTGTAACCATTGGTTGATTTGGGGCAATCTTTTCCGCATAAGGACGACGCTTTCTCACTGGCCAATATTGAATCATATTAAGTTTAATAATATTTCCGCTTTTATCTTTAACTTCACAGACGGTTTCAGTTATTTTTCCTTTTAATTCGTTAATCTTAACAATTTCACCAGAAATGTTTGGTGGAACCATAATTTTATGATTGACTACTTTAGTTTCTTCGACCGTGCCAATGATATCGCCACCAACAACTTTGTCGCCAACTTTCATTGAAGGAATGAAGTGCCAGATTTTTTCCCTATTTAATTTAGGAACATCAATTCCTAATGGAATGGTATTACCAGCAATTTCATAAATATGATCAAGTGGACGTTGAATCCCATCAAAGATTCCTTCAATTAATCCTGGTCCTAATTCCGCTGAAAGTGGTAAATTAGTAAAATAGACTGGTTCACCTGGTCCAATTCCAGCCGTCTCTTCATATACTTGAATTGAAGCTAAGTCATCACGAAGTTCAATGACTTCACCAATTAAGTGTTTATCACTAACGTGGACAACGTCATATACTTGAACATCTTGCATCCCTTTAGCGACAATTAATGGACCTGATACTTTAGTAATAATTCCGTGTTTTCTTTCTTTTTTCATGTTTATCACTCCTAAAAGATGTTAATTCCGATGGCTCGTTCGACATCTTTTCTAATTTTTTCTAATCCTTTTTCACTTTGAACCCCACTTAGTGGCAGTGAAAGAATAATTGGATATGGTTTAGTTTCATATCTTTCTAATGTTTCAGCTATCGCTTCATTAAAGATATCACTAACTAAGATTATTTTGGTGCCAGAAGTGGCTAATTCGTCAATTTTTTGATTGACATCAACTCTATCTTTTAAAACGAAGGTGGTAATGCCAATTCCTTGGAATAATATAATATCTTCACGTTCACCAATACAGGCAATTTCTATTTGCATATTATCCCCTCCTAATATTTAAGTAAGTTAGCTACTTCAACTTCTTTATCGAAATAAAGTAGTCTAACATTATTTATTTCATACTCTTTCGCTAATAAGTAGTAAATTAGTGGACCACTTGAAAAAGTATCGTATTTATAATTATTAATACTATTAATTAGAGCTTGTTTTAAGGTTTGGTCAAGTAATGATAAATCTTCTTTTTCATTAAAACCGCGAATTACGTTAATCACTTCTTCATGGTAATGAAGTTTCAACTCTTCAATTTGTTCATCATAACGCAAATTATAAATGTTTTCAAAAACATCTAAATCTACTTTACCGCCTGAAACTAAATGACGCTTAAAATTATCAAGTGTGAAATTAATTTTTTGTGCGCGATATAAAGTAATTAAATTGTTAGCGTCAATTAAGTTTTCTAAATATGTAACTAATGCCTCTTCACGATATTTTTTAGCCTCTTTTAAAATATAAGCGTAAACTACCGCGTCAACTTGATTACTTAATTGTTCACTAGTTAGATCTTTTAACTCAAATACTTCCCTTAGCGATCTTAAAAGTTCAGTATTTTGTTCACTTACTTTAGAAAATTCATTATTAATAATTCCTTCTTTTAATTCATGAATGGGAATTACAGCTTGTTTATCAAAAGTTAAATCATTACTTTTAGAAAACAAATGATTTTTTAACAATAGTTTGATATTGATTAAATCGTATTTTAAATACCACAATCTAATAATTTCGATGTTGGGAACAATTCCAATTAACTCCGTTTTAGTTTTAATTTGTTCATTAGTGATGACTTCATCTAAGTAATAAGAAACATGATCAAAACCGTAACCAAAGTCACGTAAAACTTTTAAGTATTCACTTTTATCGGTTTTAGAAAGTGTTAAATATTCAGTTTCACCAAATAAATTAGCACTTTTAGCATTAATTGCTCCGCTTGCGAATGTATATGGCATTACTTAAATAACTCCTCAGATAACTTTGATTCGTATTCTCTTCTTACTTCATTAATTAATTCCATAAAATCAAAGTTTAAATCATAATATTTACCAACCATTAAAAAACCTGAATCAATTAAGGCTGGCTTTTTCGATAATTTAAATTCAGTCTTTAACTCTTGATTGATTTTTGGAATTAAAGCTTCGTACTTATTAAATTCTTCTTTATTTACCATAATTTCTTCACTACCAGCATATTTTTCTTTTTTAATTAAACTAATAATTAATGATAAAAATTCTTTATCTGGTAAGTTTTTAATTTTTTGGTAAGCTTGTTGAAACACTTCATTAATAACTTCGCTTTTAGCTCTTAAAAGGGCTTTACGTCTTTCAATCTCTTGTGTCATTTCAAGTGTACTAACTTTATAGTCAGCTTCAGTGCTCACACTTAAAATGATTCTTTTGGCTTCCTCTTCAGCTTTATTTAAAATATCTCTTTCAACTTTTAATGCCGCTTTATCAGCTTCAGCTTTAATTTGTTTGGCTTCTTCCTTACCTTTTGAAACTATGTAATCAGTTAAGTTTTTCTTTTCCAAGTTAATCACTCCTTATTAAACTGGAATTCTAACCCACATTAAAATACTAACTAATAATGATAAAATAGCGTAAGTTTCAACTAAAGCGGTCATCGTCATCCCGCGGCCAGTCATTGTTGGTTGTTTCGCAATCATATGAATTGCTGCTGCCGCCGCTTTTCCTTGATAAATAGCTGAAACTAATCCACCAATGGCAATTGGCAATGACGCATACAAAAATGCCATTCCGGTTTCTTCACTTAAGGCAGCTGGATTACCAGCTAAAACTCCGGTACTAATTAAAATTAAGACTGATAATAAAAATCCGTATAAACCTTGAGTCCCCGGTAATACTTGTAAGATTAAGACTCTACCAAATAACTCTGGTTTTTCTGAAATAACGCCGCTTCCGGCTTTCCCTGCAATTGCTACGCCAATTGCTGATCCTGAACCTGCAAGTGCAACCGCAAGTGCAGCTCCTAATAATGCAAAAATTAATCCTGGTGTCATATCTATTTCCTCCTATAAATTATCTTCTATTTCGTAAATATGATTATATTGTAATTTTAGTGGTGTAAACGCGTATCCGCCACCATCATAAAATTTACCGAAAAATTCAATATATTGTAATCTTGAGTCATGAACATATGCTGATAGTAAACCCATCGCAAAATTAAATATGTGACCGATGATAAAGACAATAACGCCGAAGATATATCCATACCATGGTCCAAGTAGTAAGCCGCCAATGATATTCATCGCAAAGGCAATTACTCCTGATGATAAGGCTAAAGCGAGAATTCTTGAATAAGAAAGTATATCTGATAAAATTCCACTAATTCCATATAATCCGCCTAGTCCACTAGTAATTTTTTTGAAAATGTTTTTATTATCGCGACCAGCAAAGAGTAATATCATAAGGGCTCCAACACCTACCATACTCCAGGCGATTACTTGGATGTTTTTTAAGACTAGTAACATAACTAATCCCGGGATGATTAAATACCAACTAATAACATCTGATAAAATTCCCAAATAGTCTTTTTCTCTAATTAATCTTACCGCCTTAACAAATAATGCGACAAAGATATGAATCGTTCCTACAGCAAGTGAAACGATTAAAAGTGTGACCGGATCCGACATTGGATCAAATAATTTAAATGGAACGCCAAATAGCGCTTTACCAATATCAAATGAAATACCAAAGACAGATCCGTAGAGTATTCCAAAGATTACTGAAGGAATACTGGCATAAAATAATACTTGAACTAACTTTTTAAAATCACCCTTAGGCTTTTGAATTAGTAAGAATAACCCAAAGACAATTGCCATTACTACGCCGTACCCCCAATCTCCCATCATCATTCCAAAGAATAACCAATACCAAAATGACATTACTGGGTTTGGATCAATTTCATGATA
>Ga0209510_1000417_pt1 | contig 60181 bp, 65 predicted proteins | sample BiotimSIPDNA_FD_185749 | JGI IMG/M metagenome (GOLD analysis project Ga0209510, IMG submission 185749) | Anaerobic biogas reactor microbial communites from Washington, USA - Biogas_R1 time_0 SIP DNA (SPAdes) (version 2) | ecosystem: Engineered > Bioreactor > Anaerobic > Unclassified | place...
GAGTTATTACTATCGGGGGATTTTATTAACACATCTTTCAAAATTCGAAGAAGCTAAAAAGGATTTAGAATGCGCTCATAAAATTGTCAAAGAAAATGGTATAGCAAATTATGCTGATGAGATCTCGAAGATATTAGAAACATTATCCTAATTCAAAATATTCTTAATTTTCATTTTGATACCGTTCAATAAAGTGGAAAAAATTATAATTTCTAATAAATTTAGCGATTAAGAAGAATGAAGTTAATTATGTTCTAATCTAAATATTATTAGAGCATCTGCCTAATGTCTAAAAAAAATAATTCTAAGTCTAAATATACGGCAATTTCTCTATTTTCAGGTGCCATGGGATTAGATCTTGGAGTAGAAAAGACAGGACGGTTTAAATTTTTAGCTTGTTTGGAAAAAGAACCTATTTTTTGTGAAACCATACGCTTAAATCAAAAAAATGGAAGATTGCCCTCTGATCTAAAAATTTATGAGGGAGATATTAATGATATTGATCCTTTAGAAGTATTATCCGATCTTGATTTATCACCAGGCGAAGTCGATCTGATCATAGGAGGGCCACCTTGCCAGGCATTTAGTACAGCAGGGAAAAGACAAAGTACTCAAGATCCCAGAGGGACACTTGTTTGGCAATTTTTGCGCTTCGTTAGTTGTATTAAGCCAAAATTTTTTTTAATGGAAAATGTCCGTGGTTTAATCTCTGCTGCCCTTCTTCATCGACCAATAGCTGAACGTCCTGATAAAGGAGGCTCCCCATTGCAAGAAAATGAGATGCCTGGATCAGTTATTCGACTGTTTACTGAAGACCTTTCAAAAATAGAAGGGGCTTCCTATCGTTTAGATGGATTTGAAGTAAATGCTGTAAATTATGGGGCCCCGCAAATTCGAGAGAGGGTATTATTTATCGGAAATCGGTTTAATGCAGAGGTACATTTCCCTGATCCAACTCATGGCTCTGTAGATCGAAATAACAGCCAAATTAAATTATTTGATGATGATTCAAAATTATTACCATGGCGTACTCTTAGGGATGCAATAGGAGACATTCAGGAATCAGATCCTGAAATAATGGATTTTAGTCCTCGGAAAAAAGAATATCTGAGTAAGATTCCTGAAGGCTCTAATTGGAGAAGTCTTAGTGAGGAAGATCAAAAGGAATCCATGAAAAAGGCTTATTTTGCAAAAGGGGGGAGATCGGGATGGTGGAGAAGGTTAAGCTACGATTTACCATGTCCTACTCTGGTTACAATGCCCAATCATGCAGGAACCTCGCTTTGTCACCCAAAAGAAGTTAGAGCTCTTACATTGAAAGAATATGCTCGAATACAGGAATTTCCTGATGATTGGGTATTTGCTGGTACCACTTCACAAAAATATGCTCAAGTGGGTAATGCGGTTCCTGTAAGGTTAGGAGAGGTAGCCGGTGAGGTGTTGGTAAGATATTTAGACGAACTTGAGAAAAGAAATTGGATACAATATAATAATTCAAAATTGAATTACAAATTAACATACATCCAATCTCATGTTCGTACACGGCAATGGTTTAAAAATGGGAAAACATATGTTTGGGATAACGAAGGCGAGAATTCAGATAATTGTTATTCCCTTCCTAAAACGAAACGAAAAACAAAAGCAATAATAAATTAAAATGACATCAGCCAAGGATATTTATCCTGTTCTTAAAAAGGACAAATCTGTATTTGAACCGAATGAAATAAAAAAACTGTTTTCGCAAGTCGATGAACAACGGGTAGAATCAATTTCTAATCGGGTAGGACAATATCTCCTAACCAATTTGCCCAACGCTTTTGATAAAAGGAGTGGAATAAAGGATTATCGAACTAACCCTTATGTTCTTATGACTTCTGCAAGTGTTTTGAATTTTGACGATCCTGAGAGATTAGCTATTTTTTTATTCAATAGCAAGTTTTACATGGCACTGGAAACTTCTTTTGGAAAATCAATAGAATCTGTATTCATTGATCATTATCCCATTGATTCACATTTAAAATGGGAAGATCCAAAAGAAAAGTTACATGAATTTGAAATATTGTCAACTTTATCAAGAGAAGAAAAAGCTCAAGAACGGTTGGGTTCTGTTTGGAGAGAAATTGATAAAAGTACAGAATATAATTTGCGTCGATATTTATTAACGATAAAATCTGGCCCAAATACCATAAACGATACTCAAGTACAGGGGATGACTAAAGCGATTATTGACAATTATAAAAATTGGTATTCGGCTTCAGTATCACAGAATCCAAATTTAAATGGAATAGATATTGTCATTGGATTAACTTATGGCACTGACAGAACCACAAACAATAAAGAAAATCAGATTTTGGCTAAATTATTAGCTAACGGTTTTATTGAAGAAGATAGAACGCATTTACCTGGCGTTTTAATTGATGAAGAAAGTAAGAAAATAAGGGTTTATCGAAAAATCGGGCGGAAATTTTGGTCTTTCGTAGGTAATCCTGAGAATCCTCAACAAAATGAATATATTTTTTTGGAAGTGCTTTTAGGATTAGCTAAGGCACTATCTAAGGGCATTAAAGAAGGGAACATTGAAAGTAGAGTAAATTTAAAAATGCTTCAATTATCAGAAGCATTGAAAAAAATTCAATTTGAAAATGATAATTTACCTTCTTGGATTTCGAAAGAATTTACAGATGATGAACTATTTTGGTTTTCAACAACCATGAGTGCATTTTTTGATGAAGGTATTTAATCAATCTCGATTTTTATTTAGTGCCTTATCTCACCCCTGTGACCCTGCCCCTCACCCCCTTCCCCTCTCCCCAGGCCAAACCCCAGGGGAGAGGGGGGAAAGGTTGCTCCGGGGACGCCTTTGGCTCGGCTCGCACCCCGTCGCTTCGCTCCTCCGCAAGCCGCCCCTCTGCAAATGAAACATGGGAAAAGTCGCACATCACTCCGCTTTGCTCCGTGAAGTGCTCCTGTTATCGTTCACTCATTCAAGACGGCAGACCGGCAAGCCGGACAGCCGCTTTCATTCGCTCACTCAGGTGATCCGGATTAGTAACTTCCAATGGTTGTGCTCCGCTGCACAGAATCCCCTCTTCACTTCGTACCTCGCTCATCGGTGATACTGTTCCGCTCCGGGCAGGAATTATGATCGCGGGTAAATTGACTCTCCCTGTCAGCCGCCAAGCCGTCTGCCAGGTAGGTCAATCGACCCGCTTTTTTACCTGGCAATTATTACCCCCCTAACCCCCCTTTCAGGGAGGAGTGAACCCGCCTTACCCACTCCGCTCCGGCATAGCCTACGCTCTCGGGCGGGTGGACGCAATAGGGCAAAAAAGGTTTTGCCCTAATCCATCTATGTATCCTTTTGCGACCATGAATTAGAATTGATATACTTATAGATCCATGTATATGCTCATGAAATTTTATAAAATAGAAGAACTTGCAGAACTAATGGGATTTACCGGGAAATTTATACGAAACCAGATTAAAGAAAAGAAACTTGCTGCGGTGAAAATTGGAAGCGAATACCGGATTACTCAGGAACAGTTAGATGAATACATCCGAAAAAATACTACCACAAATCAAGAAACATTGGTAGAGGATTGACCCAAAACCTAACTTAAAGGCGATCCTCTACCACTACTAATTCTGTTTGCAATTTGTATTATTCTTTCACGTTCAGGCATGACATATGAGTATCGCGAACCTGTAAATTTTTATATGCTTCGCTGCGTATGTAACCCGCCGTGGGGGGACAAGCCCCCCAAGATGGTTAATACTGCTATCGGGGGACTTCGCTAAAGCTTCAGCCCCCGAACCCTCGAGGTATGATAGAGGAGGGGAACGGTGGTTCACTGGTTACTGTAGTATGTGGATATAGAAAAGGGGGAGGGGGCGGAGCGAAGCGACGCCCCCGACTACATACCGCATTATACAGGATCTTTTAGGGATCTGATCCACCCGGTAAATGTTCAGATCACGCCACGGGGTATCCTCGCCGGAGGCGAGGGAAAAAATTTTTCGACCCGTAAAGTTTATATGGTCTTTTGTAGCCTTTTGAGTGACTTTGTAAAAATGTTTAGAGGATCTCCCCATCAGTGATAAGAATCCCGGAGCTCCCTGCTTCGTCTACCGTTTCGATCCATACCTGCATATCCTGTTCTTTTGCCAGATCCTCTATGATCTTCCTGCTCTCAGTGTCCAGAAGTGATCCGTCCTGGATGAGCAATACCCGAAGTCCTGGATTCAGAGCTGCACCCATTCCTACACTCACCCGGATCTGTTCCGCTGCCGAGCATTGAGAAAGCGGGATTCCCCGGTACGTGATTCCATCCGGCGAGATGGAGATATCCGGAATCGGCAGCGTGGCAGCATTCAGGGCTTCCTTCTTTGCCTGATCAATATCGTCTATCTTTTCAGTCAGAGAGTCGGACCGCTTCGCGGCTTCGGTCATCTTAGCTGCGAGATTTTCAAAGGTGCGGCGTTTTTGCACCTGTTTGTTGATATCCTCGATGTTCTTCAGCTGAGATTCCATATCAGTGATGTTAATTTCCTTCATCGAATCGCGAGCCAATATTTCTTTTTCAAGTAACAACCGGGCATCTCTTAATTCTGTTTCAAGTTGGATGATCCTCTGTTCTCGGGCTGCAATTTCCTGATCTGCCTGGGCGATCTTTCGGTTATTCTGTTCAGCTTCCCTGATTTTTGAGATCAAATCTCCGGCTGATATCTCCTCATTCGGGGTATCAACCGGGAGCCCTTGAAGCGGTTCCAGTTGCGCAGAAAGAAGTTTAACCTCTCGGTTTGCTTCTGTTCTGGCGGTAAAATATCCTTCCCGCTCCCGGTCTAAAGCGTCCAGGTCTACCCCGATGATCTTAAGCAGCGTTGCCCGCTGTTCTTTCTTGTCCATCCGGGTAAACGCCAGTGGATCAAAGGAAAGAGAGGTCTTCAGTTTGTCGAGAAGAGACTGAGGCGAGCGGTACACTGCTCCGCTCTTGTTCTCAATCCGGAGGTATGAATCTGATCCGGTCCAGGATCTGGTAACGATCATATCGCCCAGGTCAACCGATACCGATCCTGATTCTTCCCCGGTTCGGATAGGCGCTGGCATCTCTTTTGAGATTTCCCGGTTTGCAAAGACCGACCAGATAGCCTTTAAGACTGAGCTCTTACCGGCCCCGTTCTTTCCGGTGATCTCTATCACCGGGTTCTCTCCCGGTGTGATATCAACCGCTTTGAGTTTTAAAAAATTTTGAGCCTTGAGATTAATGATCTTGTATGTCCGGTCTGCCATATCCCCGGCTGGTATTGCTTCGGGAAACAATCTCTCTGCTATCTCTGCATTTGTGCTCATGCTGCCACCCTCTGATTTTCGATAAAGTTATTCAGTTCAATATCAATAACGCGATATTCCCCGCCAATTTTTACAGACGGGATTTCTCCAGATGCTAACATCTGCCGTACCTTTTTTGGTGTGAAGGAGAGGATTTTTGCAACCTCTTCAGTTCGAAGTAATTTCATGCTGATTTTTTCTCCCAATTTTCTTTTTTAAACTGGTTATCATCTATCGGGCACCAATCCGGCCGGAATCCTACTTCTGTCTTTATCGGCCGTTTTTGTGGGTCATCGAAACAGGTTTTTCCATGCCAATTGTGCCGACCGCATATCAGGCAATCACGCTTCCTTCCTTTCATCATATCCCTTCGGACAAATGATTTTCCCCGGTATCCGGTCTCCTGCTGCTTTACACACTCCCCGATTCTTTCCCTGGAATATGATAATGCAAAGTTCCGGGCATTTCCGCCTTCTGCACTCCTTAATTGAGGGCATTTTACTCCTCGTAGTAGATACAACTGGGTTGATGGCAGGGGACAACACAAGGATGAGAAAGGCCCTCATCAGGCCGCAGATCCTCAGATAACTTCTCGCAATAGTCGCCGTGATCAAATCCGCAGGGCATTTAATCATCCCCTGGTAACATGATCGTGATTACCGGCTCTCCCTGATCACCAGGACCGCAGACTGCAATCAGAGTCACCCGCTCGGGTTCTGCGGCTGGTTTCATTAGAAATTGCACATCGTATCTGATCCGGTTTACATCTCCATTTCCTGCTTGTATCGCAGTCCGGAACATCCAGAGCAGATCCCAGAGCCGACCTTCGACTGATTGGCCGGGGAGCCGGGAGAGATTTACCGGATCGATGTACCCATTCCAGAGGGTATCAGTTACACAGACCGGAATGATTACACCGGCATCCTTACAAAGTTCGGGAGAGACAGGGATGAGAACCCCGTCTACTATCGCCTGGGTCCGGGTGTAAGAGAAGATCACATCTCCGAAAAAATCAGAGAGAGGAGAGGCTTCAGTCTTCATTATATAGCCCCTTGTTATCCCATTCTTCGTCTGGGTCAGGCCCGAAGTCTACTCCTTCGGTATCAACCACTTCAACCGACTGAAGATCCCCAAAGCCGGATTTATCATACTCCCCGTCTGGTTCGCAATCCATCCAGGCAGAAACCCATACCCGCATAATACTCGTTTCTGGATCGAACCCGGCATCTGTGATCGAGATGTCTTCAAGATCCCCGGTATTGAGTTCTCCGCCAAGTTCGGAAAATGATGCAAATTCAAAGCACCCTTCAACCTGGATCTTAGAATCAGGGTACTCCGGAGGAGTGAGCCATGCCTCATGAGCACGGGCAAAAGATATGGTATCGGTGATCATGATGCCACCGTTACCGGTTCCTGATCAACATGGGAATAGTCAGGAGCAGGAGAAAGTGAGGTGTTCAGAGATTCCCTGAACCGCTGTGATTCTTCTTCCTCCCGTCTAACCGCAGACCGGAGAGAGAGGAGAGCTGAGAAAAATTGTGATATCTCATCGCTCACCTGGTATGATTTCATGCCGGTAAGATCCGCAGTAAGGATCACCGGCCCACGTACTGTTTCAGTTGAATAAGAAAGGACGATGGACATTTTAAGCACCTGCTGTAACTTTGCACGGATAGATATCAGCCGGGTAAACCCGGTCCATCGCTCTGCATCCTATCTGTATGATTGTGTCAATTCTCGTAGCCGTAGCCGGTCCAGTGAGAAAAACACCTGGCTTATTGAATGACCAAAGATCCCGTAGATCCATAAATCCGCAAGAAAAAACGTGAGTGCCGTACGCTTCGAAGACAGCGCGATCACCTAGTTTCTTTGCAGTGATTGGGCAGGCTTCTTCCTGGTAATCCTCACGATCATATCCTTGGATCATCTTCCCGGTTATCAACCGGGAGAAGTCACGGGCAGAGAACATAAACCGCTTTTCTTCCTGGTCCATCTGCACCCTTATGTGCAGAGCGCCGAGGCCATCAGCCAGCTTGTGGCTGATCGTTGCTATCCCAGAGCAATGATCCTGTTCCGGGTTTTGAGAGGTTGTTAGGTTTTGGGTCATCTCAATTCCCCATTATAGTATTAGATTCATAAGGATATAAAAGTATGTATGTTCCTACTTATTGCTATATGTTCTAATTTGAAGATACAAAGTAACACAAAAGGTATTGCAAGGCTATATGAGCCTTTCCTCTATGAAAAAAATCTCCCTCGCCTCCGGCGAGGGCAACCCGTGTAATAGACTTCTTTTACTGATTCCGGTCTATTTTGCGCATAAGAATAATTGTAAATTTCAGACCGGCATATATTCGGGTCGCTATCTTTGATCCTTTTTAATGCTACATTGTATCGAATCAGATCTCATTTCGCCATTCTCGGGCTGATATGAAAAGGGTTTTTCTGAGATCCTTATCAACGACCGGGGCCGTTAAGCGTCCCCGGTCCTCCTGGGTTCATGCCTGGCTGCCTGAATCATGTCTATTTCACTTTTCCTGCTTGATTTATACCCGAAGTTATGTTGTGCGTATTTATTTGATTAATATCGATTTCAGCCGTATCCTCTGGGTTTTCTTTATTTTAGGCTTTGAAACAATAGAAACATCAGTGGATAGTTATTGGTGGTGATATTCCCTACTTGAAAATGGTTACAGTCGGGGGCGTCGCTTCGTTCCGCCCCCTCACCCATCTCTGAACACTATTTTTCCTTAAAACACGGCAAACCGACTTTCCCTATCTGCTATCATAATTCGGGGGCTCGGGGGCGAAGCTTTAGCGAGGTCCCCCGATTGCGGCGTTAGCCTGTCATGTGGGGCTTGCCTCCGTGACAGGCTTATGCAGCTACTCGCCCGAGAGCGACGGCTTCAGCCGGAGCGGAGTGGGTAAGGCGGGTTCATTTCCCCCCTGAAAGGGGGGCTGGGGGGTACAACTCACCAAGTAAAGAAGCGGGTCGATTGACCTTCCTGGCAGACGGCTTGGCGGCTGACAAGGAGAGTCAATTTACCCGCGATCATGGTACAGGTCCGGAGCGGAACAGTATCACCGATGAGCGAGGAACGAAGCGAAGAGGGGATTCTGTGCAGCGGAGCACAACCATTGGAAGTTATTGATCCGGATCACCTGAGTGAGCGAATGAAAGCGGCTGTCCGGCTTGCCGGTCTGCCGTCTTGAATGAGCGAACGATAACAGGAGCACTTCACGGAGCAAAGCGGAGTGCTGTGCGACTTTCCCCATGTTTCATTTGCAGAGGGGCGGCTTGCGGAGGAGCGAAGCGACAGGGTGCGAGCCGAGCCATAGGCGTCCCCGGAGCAACCTTTCCCCCCTCTCCCCTGGGGTTTGGCCTGGGGAGAGGGGAAGGGGGTGAGGGGCACGGACGCAGGGGCGAGTCCCATTTTTGCTTTCTGATTACATTTCTTTATGAAGCAAGGAAGAAGAGGATAATATTTGTTCAATTTTTTTTCGGGTATCAGGTCCCATTGATTTAATTCCTCTTACCCATTTTCCCATTTGAGTAATATCTACACCAAACCGCTCTTTGAATAATCGTTGTGATAAATTAGTTTTTTGGAGAAATTCATTTAATTGGATTGCTAATTTCTGTGAAGGTGAGAGATTGCTTTCCCCTTTTTTAAGAATTTCAGTTACAATTTCTGTAGAAACTCCTCTTTGTTTACTGAAAAATAAATGTTGATCCGGATCAATTCGTGCCTTTTCTGTCCGGAACGGAACTGACCGGTACTGACCGGTATGTGATAAAATATTCTCCAATTTTTTTGCAAGGATTGATAGATTTTCTTCAGGAAGATTGTTAATTACATCAATTACTGATGTTTGTATTTCTTTTTGATTAATGTTAGACCGGTCCTGTTCGGTCTGTTCCGGTATGTTTTTTGGAGGGGGTAGTTTCTCTGAGTTTATTCCTAAACCTGATGCAATTTTCATCTCGGCGACTCGGGAAATTGAACGAGATTCTTTAATTGCAATTACATTTAGCCTCTCAAAAATGTCTTCTGATACATACACTACCATGCGGCGCTTGGGTTTTTCTGAGGATTGCATATTGTCAAGTAGACATCAAGCACTATAAGCGTGCCGGTCCAGACCGGTCAGGACCGGACAGTAAAATATTTGACTAAAACGATTATGGTAAAGATTGCAGCAGAGGCTATCATAAAGAGAAAACACCCGGTAGCAATACGCCTTTTCTGCTCATTTTTCTCGAATAACCAGGAGCATAAGATTAATAGAATGTAAATTGATACACCCCAGATAACAAATAACACGAGGAAAGATATTGGAATGAAGAGAGGTAGTACTGCGAGCTCTACTATAATCACGAGTGTAATCAATGCGGCAGGTAGTATTTTTTGTAACTCCTCATTGAGCATAAATATTGATCGCTGGCGCGAGATATAAATCTCTTCAATTTGACCCCCGATTTATGCAGAATGCGGAACAAAATGTCCCAGAATCATGACCGATTTCTAAATTACTGTTTTCCCTTTATTTTTTGTGTTATTCCTGAATGCGTGCTGACATTCAAAAAAAAATCCAGATTAACGGTCACCGTTATCTTCCTGTGATTATTGGTGTAAGTTTTTTCGCTTCATAATAAAAAGAATGTGGTAAATGAGATTCTCTAATAAATACCTCTATATACAAAGAAATGGTATTGGTTCATAATAATTGGTGAAAGTTATGGGTATTGGAGAGTTTGTGAGCGAATCATTTGGATATGCAAATGAGAGTCTTTTTGGCAAATGGGTGCGTTGGATAATTCTCATCATATGTTCTATCATTTTTCCCCTGATGATGGGATATTCACTGAGGATAATGCGAGGAATCACACCAGCTCCTGATCCTGGTGAATATGTGAGGATGCTTATTGATGGAATTAAGGTGATTTTAATCAATATCGTGTATATGATTATTCCATTAATTATTGGTGGCGCTGTACTGGTATTAACCGGAGGAATTGGTAGCCTGACAATGCTTGGGATGGATGTCTCTAATCCATGGGCTTACATGGGTTTATTTATGGCCTCGTTTGGTCTTGCATTTCTGGTCTTTTTTATTGTTGCCTTCATTTTTTCTCTCTTTGGAATAATAGGTGTAGTGAGATTTGCCAGAACTGGTAGTATGGGTGAAGCTTTTGCTTTTAATGAAATTACACAAACCGTCGGGAAGATAGGATGGGTTCAATACATCCTTGCTTTGATAGTACTTTGTATCATTCTCTTTGTCATCTCTATGGTTTTAGGGATGATTCCGGTAATCGGAGGAATTTTAAACCTGATTATCGCACCATACTTATCAATTCTGATTGCACGATATTACTCACAATTATACGATGCCGGTTCTTAAAGGTTCACAAGAAGTAAATTAAAAAAACCCCATTTTTAATAATTTCCTGATATTTCTGAATATTGGCTCCTTTTGAAATAAATTTTCTTAAAAGAATCCATACTATTGTTCATCCTAACCGACACTGACTGCTGCCTGGTTTCGATATATAATGAATAATGTTTCCCCTAAACATGGTGAGATATATCTCTTTTAACTGCAATGCTCATATAGGTATGATTAAAATTAAACAGAAGATTGAAGCAGTTTTTTTTACAAATAAGGGGGGTGTTAGGACAAATAACGAAGATGGACTAATTATTCCCGGGACCCTAATAGCAGATCTATCAATGCCCATTCCTGAATCATACCGGGGTGAAGTGACGAATGCAATTTTTTGTGTTGTTGATGGGATAGGTGGAGAACAGAAGGGTGAGGTGGCAACCCAGATTGTTCTGAAATATTTTCAGGATCATTTTTCTGAAGTGAATGATGAGGAGAGTTTTTCACATGTTGCATACGGTGCCAAAGATCAATTGGAAGCATATGTAGAAAAAAATCCGGATGCTTTAAATCTTGGATGTACTCTGGCTGGTATCATTGTAAAAAATGATCAGGCATTTATTTTCAACATCGGTGACTGCAGGGTATACCGAATAAACGGGAGATTTTTTGAGCGTATTACAAAGGATCATTCAGTGGTCCAGCATCTCCTTGAAGAGGGTGTTATTACTGAAGATGAGATGCGGCTTCACCCAAGAAAAAATATCGTGACCTCATCAATATCCGGAGATGGAATAAAAGATTCAATAAAAATCTGGTTTAAATATTTTTCAATCCGTGATCAGGATCAATTTTTTCTTTGTTCTGACGGAATCTGGGAATGTTTTTCACAGGATGAACTGGAAATGATCAACGAGAAATTTCCTGGATATGCTTTCTGTGAAAAAATTCTCGTTGCAGCTCTTGCAAGACAATCTCTAGATAATGTGACTGCAATCCTTATGTCAACCTCTGCAACATCGGCATGAGTTCACTTATTGTTACAGATGTAACCCTCGCGAACCAGGAGACCGATACAGATAAACTAGTGTTAATTGGGATAATAAAAAGAATTTCCCATGTATTTGAGGTTGCAAAAAATAAATATAATGGATTGCCATTTAAAACAGATAAAATCACCCGTTTATATGATGAGTTAGAGGAAATTTTTCTTTCATTGACCAAGGATCATTTTTCAGGGAACCTGGACCGTGACACTGCAAAAAAGAAGATGGGTTCTTTTTTTCGAAAAACCGACCGTTTTTGTATTGCATTGATTCAACATCTTCTTGAACAAAATGAATCTAAATTGTTGGAAAACACGATAATATTAGAGATTGAACATTTATTATCTGAATTTACCTCTAAAGGATATATGAGTCCTGATAATCCCCGGTATACTTGTTTTGTTGATAAATTAACGCAAAGCAAAGATCTTTCACAGACAGATCGTCTTAATCTTCTGAAAACCTTGTTTTCTGATATTGCAACCCTTCTGTTTACTTGTGAATGCAATCAGAAAAGGTTGCATAAAAGAATTCAGGCTATAAAAATCGTGATAAATTCTTTACAGCTTAAGTCCATTTCCATGCAGGATGTTGATGCCATTCGTAATTTTTCTGAGCAACTTTTAGAATTAAAGAAAATTCCTGATGTTTTCCAGCAGAATGATGTAATAAATGATATCGAGAAATCATTATCAGAGTTCACACACACATTGTCGGGTTTTGAATATTTTGATATGAGTGATTTAAAAGAAAAAATCAATATTTTTTCTGATGAAGAACTCCGTGAGATTAAAAAGAAAGCAGACAATGTTACTAAAGCCATTGAATCTGAATTTTTTCATGATAGAATCCAGTTTTTTGACTATGATAATACGGAAAGTATGGATTATGAACCTGTCCGGAGTGATTTAACTGCTGAACAGTTAGCTCTTCAAAGAGAGAATCTATTGCTTGAATATGGTCTTCTGAAAGAAAAAATTCCTGAAAAAACTGTTATCCGAGAACAACTCGAAGAAATGATTCAGAATCTTTCCCTCGAGCCGGATGCAGGTTCACTTTTAGATGCTGCAGTGCTCCTATACCATGAACCCTTTCCTGAACTCCGGGAATTGAATGTCATCCGTAGGCAATATGATGAATATTATATTCAAAAAGCGGAATCGACGTTATCTGGTGAAGCATGGGATTACATTCTCTTAACACTATTTGAAACATTTAAAACAATGGGATATATCGTTTCATCACGTAAGTCTCATTCTCTTCGATACACTTTATATAGGGGGGTTTTAGAAGTGTTATTCCCTGCTGATAATTACTCCATTCTTATCTCAATTAATCCCCTGGATGAGTTAGTCTTCCGATTGGTTCATATTATGGATGGAATGGAGTATGATACCTTTGATTCTGAAAGTTACAAAGACAAGGATCTTAAGTTCTCTACACAATGGGATCATGATTATATCCTTATCTCAAAATCTCTGGAGGAAAAAGGAATTATTTTGATGGATAGAGTCAAAAAAAGTCCGGATGAAGTTAACATTCAGCAATTGACTCGTTTTGATCTGCTTACTTACGAAAAAATGACATAATTATTCATATTCCCAATTGGTATATCGTATCATCGATATCTATAAGGTAGATCTGAACAATGTGATTTTATTCCGGATATTCACGCGAAGAGAAAAGGTAATTCATAATATAGTCACTATGAACATGATGATACCTGATAATTGGTAGGTAAAATGTCTCCTTCTGGTAATCCTCATAGTCCTGGTAAAAGAGGTACTACTTTACGTGATGGATTATTACCTTCATCTGATATTCCATATGAAAAGACAACTGATACTAAACCCTCAGAGTCTCTTCGTTTTTTCCGTTCATACCGGATTATAAAACAATACCCTGCTACAGGTGGAGAGGCAGACATCTGGCTGATTCAAAAAGAACGGATATACTATATTCTAAAACATTATCGCCTTGGCATCGAACCAAAAATTGATGTTCTTGACCAGGTAAGTCATATTTCTTTAAGAAATCCTAAAAATCTGATTAAAATAATAGACTATGGATTTGATGACGAATCTGAACGGTGGTATGAAATTCTTGAGTATGCGAGGTTTGGTTCTCTTCGGGAGCTGGTGGAGACACAGTCAATTAACAATGCAGTGTTCAATACAATAATTGAAGAAATCGTATTTGGACTTGATACCCTTCACAAAAATAATGTTCTCCATCTTGATTTAAAGCCATCTAATATTTTGATAAGAGATTTACGTCCTCTGAATTTGATTTTAACTGACTTTGGAATTTCAACACTGCTCGACAGCGAACTATCCCGGCACATTACTTCAACTAAAGGAACTCCCATGTATTGGGCCCCGGAACAAATGGGCAATGTTGTTGGTAGAGAATCTGATTACTGGGCACTAGGAGTAATTGCCCTGGAAATTACTCAGAAAAAGCATCCATTTGAAGGTCTGAACCACAATTTAATCCTGTCCACGTTGGCATCCCGTGGGATTATTTTATCAGATCAGATTAATCCGGATCGACGAATTCTTTTAAAAGGGCTGCTTACAAGAAATCCTAAGAAACGATGGGGAAAACGAGAAGTTTCTCTTTGGTTATCTGGTAAAAGAAATATCCCGGTATTTTATGAAGAGGAACGAATCAACAGGCTTGGAGTAACTAAACCATATGAATTCCATGATGAAAATTATATCAGTCTTCATGATTTGATGTATGCGTTTATTGGTGATCCGGTATCTTGGGAAGATGCCAAACGTCATATTGGTAGGGGTTATCTTCTCAGGTGGCTTGAATCTACTGAACAGTATAACAAAGCGGTGACAATTTCCAAATATATTGAGGAGTATCCTGATGAGGATGAAAGACTTCTTTTTATTGCTGCTGAATTAAACAAGGATATTCCTTTTACATTGTTTGGAAAAATTATTGATGTAACTAATATTGTATGGTTTTTAGGCCGGGCATTAAACCGGGAGCAGGATGACTATGAAGAAAAGATTTTAATAATGCTTTTTTCCAGCGATCTAGAAGAGATTTATAACAAATTCCTGGATATCACTAAACAAAAGGTCAAAAGCGTCTTCTTTATGCGACTCTTTACCTGGATCAAGGAAAACCCAAGGGGAACGAACGAAAGAAAAAGATTATTTCAATACGCAAAAATTTTGCATGAAAGGGAAATTGCCGGAGTCCCCACAGAATGGAGTGCGAAATCGGTGATTTCGGTTATAAATATTTATAACCAGTTTACTCGTTTTTCTGCTATTTCTGATGCACAGGAGTGCAGAAATGATATGGTTCTAGCTGCGAAGAATGCTTTATCAGCCCAAGTGGTTGAACCTGATCTTCTTGTTGCTCTGGCTTGTGGATTTGAAGAATTAAAGTATCTAAAACCCGGTCAAAAACTCCTTAAAAAAGCATACGATCTTGACATTCGCGTCTTGACTCTCCTTTTTAATAAAAGAAAAGGAATTTTGAGATTTCGGTATTATACTTCACTCACTCGTGAGTATGAGAAGAATGTCTTTTCTGTTTCTTCTGACCCTTGGAATGAGACGATGGGATTCTGGAAAGAAAAATTTGTTTATTATTATGGTAATGAAAAATATTTATTAAGTCTTTCAATATCTGAAAGGATTATCGAGATGAACAAAACCAATCCGCATGGATGGCTTATGCGTGGCATTTGTCTTTTAAAATTAAAACGAACGCATGAGGCCGGTTTTTGTTTGTCTCAAAAATTTAATAATAATAATCCGGATCCTCTTCTCTCCTGGCTTTTAGGTGAATATAAGGAAGAGACCCTAAATTTCTCTGATGCTGAACAAAAATATTTAGATGTTCCGCTAACACATATGGTCTATCCAGTCACCCAATTTTCACTGGCGCGGCTTTATTGCAAACAAAAAAGATTTTGGGAATCAATAGAGATCTGTGACAAGGTTCTTGAGGCATATCCGGTAAATACCTGGGCATTGTATTACAAGGGAGAATCTTTGTATGGCCTGGGTAAAATAAAGGAAGCATTTCTTTCTTATAATGAAGCATGCACGAATAATCCAGATTATTTGCCGGGTTGTATCAAGTCTGCAAGGTCACTTATGAAAATGGGAGATTATGAAAAAGCTGATCTTGTTGTTTCTTCAGTTATATCCAAAGATGACAGCAATTATGATGCACTCCGGATAAAAGCGTTTATTTTATTGAAAAGAGGAAAAAAGAAAGAAGCATGTTTATTTCTTGAAAAAATGAGACAGAAGAATCCTGGAGATCAGTGGACACAAAAAATGCTATCTCTCTGTAGTTCGTAAAAGGTTATAATTCATGAAATATTATCCTTGTTTACCTAATCCTGGCCTCTTAAAATGGATCAATTTTGTTAGTTTTTGTCCAGAAGAGTCACACCTCATGAAAAAGTAATATTAACTCATATTTCAGATAGTGAATCAGGATAGGAGGATAACTACTCTAGGTTATAATAACCAGGATTATTATCATGGTGCTACAAAAAATCTGCGATACATGTGGGATGGCAAATCCGGCCACTGAAATGGTCTGCATGAGGTGTTTTTCTGATATCTCTGGAAAAAAACCGGTTGAAAGAAAGACTATACGGCAGATAGAAATTAAGGGACTGGTTAAAAAACCACCCGATAAACGATTTGCAAATATTGGATTGGACCAGGGTAGAACAATAAGAGAAGTTACCCCGCTTACTCTTTCAATGTCACCTGGTATATCAATTACTGTCCATCATGGAGATACTATTGGTAGGGATGCAGTAGGTCGAACCATTCTTCAGCAGTATAATGGTGTATCCCGTCAGCATGCCACATTTAAATATTTTAATGGAAAGTGGCTGGTAAGGGATGAAAATTCCACTAACGGCACTTATATTCTTGGGAAAAAAATTGCTCCTGATAAATGGTATGAAATTAAAGATGGGGATTCCATTTCGTTTTCTTCAAATTGCACATTTACTGTCCAGGCGATATAATACCCTTTTTTGGGATCAATTTCTCAATCTTTTTTAAAAGCATTTGCACAGTTATTTAGTCTTGCATGACTAAATATCCTAATAACAACCGGGCTCAATGATCCGGCGTAAGGAAGAACTAATATGTGCATTGCAATCCCCGCAGAAATACTGGAAATCAGAGATAACAATATTGCCTTGGTTGACTTTGGAAGTCTGAAACAAGAAATCCGAATTGATCTGGTGGATGGAGCAGTAGGTGATTTTGTTCTTGTTCATGTAGGTTTTGCTATTCAGAAAGTAAACCGCGATGAAGCACTGGAAACACGAGAGTTGTTCCGTCAATGTTACGCGGCGATGGAAGAGACCGCATAAATCTGTTCTTGATTTTTGCTTTTTTTAATATGTAGTTAACATTGGAAATGCTTGGGATATACCGTTTATGATAAACTGGACTGCGATAGCCATGAGCATAATCCCCAGAAGGCGGTTAAATACACGATATTCACGCTGGCTAATCCTTCTTGAGATGTGATCGGATGATAACAATATCATGTAAGTGATAATGAGTGTTAGTATTACAGATGCCAGGATTATCCCAAGTTCAAGGGGATGAGTGAGAACTGGGGTATCCTTTGCAAGCACAATTACTGTAGTTATTGTTCCAGGTCCCGATATCATGGGAAATGCCAGGGGCATGGAAGAGATCTCATCTGCATCGATACTCTCATATTTTTCAGTTGCTGTCATCTTGGCCCGAGAATTTCGTGCATATACCATTTCCATACCAATCCCAAAGAGAAGAACACCTCCGGCTATTGTAAAAGCACTGATGGTTATACCAAACAAAGTTAGGAGATAAGAACCAAAAAATGTAAAAAAAACCAGTACTACTCCTGCAATACGACATGCATGTCCTGCAACCCGCTTTTTGTCTGCCGGATCCATGAATTCTGTAATGGTATTGTAAACAAGGAGTGCCCCGAGTGGGTTTATAACTATTAAAATGGATGACAGTGTAAAAAGAGAGAAACTAATCAGGTCCATTGCCATTGGTTTTCTCCTGGGAGATTAATAATATACAATTCCATTTTCCAGGTTTTGGATATTTTCATATCTTTCAGTTGAATGGTTTGTATTTATTGTAACTTCGGGGATTGTGCAACCAAAGGTGTGGGCAGGGAACCAGTATAGTCCGTCGCCATATACCGGCTGAATATCATATATTTTCAGGTCTGCTGCAGAATAATTCATGAATAAAATGGATGCGTTTGAAAAAGCCAGATTATTTAGCAGTCTGGTCCGGATATCATTTTCCCCGAACATGAATGCCAATACTCTGAACGCATCTTCCAGTGAATATTCTACATGAACATCGGCATAACCGGGCATTAATGATATTGTGACTGAATGGATTGATAGATAACTATCAGTCTCATTCTCTACGGCAGATGACTGGGACACGAAAATCAGGAGACACCCAAGAAGTATCACCAGACCTGTCTTCATTCTTAAATGGTTATCAGCGTCTGTTAATATGCTTTTGTCCGGTGTTAAAAACTATTGAGAATTATTTTTTTGAAATCAGGGTTATTTCTATTGATGATACGTGAGTCTTTCCACTTTCAGTATCCATTACCTCGGTTGAGGTCATTATGTTTTTTTTCTCGACACCCTGCAGAAATCTGTTCAGCGCTATTTCAGTTGTATCCACAGCCCGGGATATTGCTCTCCCCCTGGCTTTTATTGTAACTTCTTGTGCACCGTTAGAAAACTGAGTAACCACTGCCAGAACATAGTTCATGACTGGTTTGTTTCCAACAAAAACGGTATTATCTTCCTGTATATTCTCCATAATCGTTAGATGTAGCCGCGGTCACAGATCAACTCTGCATTTAGGACTGAAGCACCGGCAGCTCCTCTGAGAGTATTGTGTCCCATTGCTATGTACCTGATTCCTGGGCGAAGTCTTCCAACAGATACTGTCATTCCTTTTCCCTTCATCCGATCCAACCTCGGCTGAGGGCGATCTTGTTGTGTCATGAATTCAATTGGTTTTTCCGGCAGGGTAGGGAGATCACTGATTGGACATTTCCAGGACTGGAATGCTTTTGCTACAGTTTCAACGGGTTCTTTAATATCGACCCATACTGACATGGTATGTCCGTCGATTACCGGAACTCTGTTACAACTCGCACTGACAGTGAAAGGGGCATTGATTATTTCACTACCGTCAAATTTCCCCATTATTTTTAGTGTCTCTCTCTCCATCTTTTCTTCTTCACCACCAATAAATGGCACAACGTTGTCAAAGATGCTCATCGCTGGAATTCCTTCGAATCCTGCACCTGAAATGGCCTGCATAGTTGCCACTCTGATATCTGTGAAGTGAAATTTTCTGATAGGCGCCAATGAAACAGCAAGCATGATAGTGGAACAGTTTGGATTGGTTACGATGAATCCATCATTTCCACCATCACGTTGAAGTTCTATCATGCGAAGATGGTCTCCATTTACTTCAGGAATAACAAGAGGGACATCCGGGTCCATCCGGTGGGAACTAGCATTACTACATACCCCAATACCCGCTTTCGCGCAGTCCGTCTCAATTGAATGAGCAAGATCAGCCGGAAGTGCTGAAAAGACAATATCGACATTTTTCAGGCTTTTGGTATTAGTTTCTGAGACAATGATGTCTCCAATCGGTTCAGGCAGCGGTAAATCAAGTCGCCAGTTCACTGCATCACGATACTTTTTCCCAGCACTCCGCCCCGAAGCAGTCAGAACCGTAAGGTCGAAATACGGGTGATCAGCTAGGAGCTGGACAAAACGCTGGCCCACAGCGCCGGTTGCGCCGAGGACTCCAACACTAACCATACCACGTATGTATATTTGAACCAGTAATTAAAAAGGAGGATTTCATTCCATGGTTATAGCTTCTGCAGGACAAACATCCACACAGGAGCCACAGTCAACACAGAGATCATTATTTACTGTTGCTTTTTCATCTACTATGGTAATTGCAGCAGCTGGACACTCATCAACACAGGTTTCACAGCCTGTGCATTTTTCTTTATCAACAATTACAGTCATCGATATCTCCCCAGATTTTTGGTGAATAGGTTAAAAAAAAGTTTCGAAAAATTATGCAAGGTTTAAAACATCCTTCATTCCATAAATGCCTGGTTTCTTATGAACAATCCAGCGTGTCGCTCTGATTGCTCCTTCCGCAAATACTGCACGGTCATACGCACGATGAGAAAGGGTGACAGTCTCGTAATTATTCGCAAACATCACTGAATGGTCCCCAACAATATCTCCGCCCCTGATGACATGAACGCCGATTTCTGAACCACGTTCTTGCATCCCTTCTCTGCCATAAACCTCTTCTTTTGGGCCAACTTCTTCCTGCAGTATCTGCAGGATTGTCTTAGCTGTTCCGCTTGGCGCATCTTTTTTGTACCGGTGATGTGCTTCGGTAAGTTCTATGTCATAGTCTCCAAGTTTTCGTGCAGCATCCCTGATAAGAGTCCAGAAGATGTTCATTCCAATGGAATAATTTGAAGATATTACTGCAGGGACATTTGCCTGAATGATTGCTTCATCTATTCCTTTTCTTTCAGTTCGAGTTAGTCCTGTTGTACCGAGGATAATGGCGCACCCTGCCTCTGATGCAATAGGGACATTCCTGACAGTAGCGGCAGCTACGGTAAAGTCAATCATTACATCAGGTTTTACAGATGCAAGAAAATCTGTAAGCCCTTCAGAAGGTACTACCGGAACTCCGAAGAATGATCCCTCTTTGATATCAACTCCTCCGACTAGTTCCATATCCTGTTCTTTATTTACAATGCCTCCGATGGTAGTTCCCATTCTGCCAAATGCACCACAAATTACAATTTTAATCATATTTTGATAAGACCTCTTTGAGTTTTGCTGTTGTCTGTTCTGATGCTTCATCTAATGGCAGCCGAAGTGGTCCTGCCGCCATGCCAAGAAGTTCAGTGGCTTTTTTAACAGGAATGGGATTTGATTCAATGAACATTGCCCGGAATAAAGGAGAAAGTTTGTAATGGATATCCTGCGCTGTTTTGATGTCTCCGCGTTTCATTGCATCATACATCTCAATGAGGGGTTTTGGATAAATATTCGCAGCAACGGATATCACCCCGCCTCCACCAAGTGATAAAATCGGGAGCGTCAGGTTATCATCACCTGAAATAACTGTAAAGTCTTCATCTCTGGTTAATTCGATTATTGCCGATATCTGGCCGACATCGCCGCTCGCTTCCTTAACTCCAACGATGTTTGGGTGAGATGCAAGTTCGGCGATGATTTCCGGTACAAGGTTTTGCCCGGTCCTTCCCGGAACATTATACACGATTACCGGAATGTCACAGTCTGCAATTGATGTATAATGTTTAATAAGGCCTGAACGGTTGGGTTTGTTGTAATATGGGCTGATAACCAAAACCCCGTCTGCACCCGTGTCCTTAGCTGCCTTGGTAAATCTCAGTGCCTCAGATGTGTTGTTTGACCCAGTACCAGCAAGCACTGGGACTTTTCCTCCGGCTTCTTCGATAGTGACTTCGATGACCTGTTCATGCTCGGCAAAAGAAAGTGTAGCAGATTCACCAGTTGATCCACAGGGAACAACACCATGAACCCCTGCGGATACGAGGTGCGCTATGTTGGATCGAAGGCCATCCAGGTCCAGACTCTTCCCCTGGTTTCGTAGAAAAGGAGTAATAAGTGCGGGAAAAACACCCTCAAACATAAGGATTATTTTTTGAATTTCCCAGTATTTATCTTTCTTGTGATAAATCCTGCGACACGGTTCCTGACCCGCTTGCTCGGAACATTAGTTGCGCCTGCAACAGCTTTTTTGTTCTCATTAAAATCGTTGGAAAACTTCTCTTCATGGAACTCTAACAGTTCAGTCCCGATTTTTTTGATATAAGTTGGTTTTATTCCCATGGTATATCTCTCTCAGTGAGTTGCATCTATTATGCGCTTTGATATCTTAAGAAGATTTGTTGTAACCTGAATTGGATTCTCTCCAAAAAGTCGTGCATATCCTGTCCTGAATTTTTTGTTTTTGATGCATATTACATCTGGAACACTGTTTTCGTATTCACTACAGAATGCAACTGCCCAATCCATGGTGGATACACCGGGAGGAATTTTTTCTTCATCGCATATACACAATTCAAGGAGCATGCTCTCGCAGACTGGTACCAGGCTTTCTGAGTATCTGATTTCACAGGCGCATCTGATTTCTGGAGAAAAGCGCAGAGCAGTCAGAATCGTCCTAACAATTGTGCATCTGCTATCGAAAATGACGTTTGTATCAAATAAATCTTCCATCTGTTTTTTCTGCGGTAGAAAACAACACCCAATATCAGCCGGCGTTCGTGCGCCGGAGATGGCGTATGCAAGTTTTATACCTTTATTTGGAATAAGAAGGGGATTTATTACATCGTCTACGAGGTCTATTGCATGAATGAGTTCCTGCCGGACCTTTTCTCTGGACATTTTAATCACTTTTTTGCTGCTTTATAAATTCCTGTTTTCAAAACCCTTAACCACATTCCCGATGAAATATGTACTAATCATGAAACGATGGATGCTTGATGCCATAGTCGGAGTGGGAAGTCTCCTGGTTTTTCTGGCTGTGATTCTTCTGCTGCCAGCGTTCCTCCCTGGTGAGATTGGATATTTAGGTGCTCTATTAATCTTTGTTTTTATTATCAGCGCTGGAGGATATGCTATCCGGGAAGTTACTACCTGATTCTTCAGGTTTATCTCCGCCCGCGTTTTTCTTTTCTACTGATCCGGCTTTTGCTGGATTTTTAGATTTATTTCTAGCTAAATCCCGTTTTTTCAATTTATAGTATGAGAGGGGGTGGTTTATTCTGTTGCATATGGTATCCCGATGGATGCATAACCCGTGAGTCCGCATAGTTGCACAGAGGGGGGATACGTACTCATTTCCGGTCCCTCCTCTTCCGGAAATGTGTTCTACTTGATACATAGTTTTTCGAAGGTCAAAGTTAGGGACACTCCCATACAATTCTATGATCCTGGTATTTTCCATTCCAATGTTATGTAAAAACGCAGTCACTGCAAACCGCGCCATGTGGGTAAGGTGTCCTGTACCGGATATTGCACCCAAAATGGCCTGTATGCATGGTGGAAAGGCTGATTCTTCAACAGTTCCAAACTCTTCCAGTATCTTTTTTTGCCATTCTGATTTGATCCGGTCTATTGCTGGTTTGACCTGTTCACAAATCTGGGATGGAACCTTGAGAGGAAGGTTTCTGGCCATGATATATCGTAACCTCTCGCGGACAATTTCGTCATATTCTTCTGGTCTGATACGAACTCTGCCTTTATTTACGACCCTGTTTACCAGTCTCCATCGTTCTTCAGTCATCCGTGTAGCTACCGGGATATAATCTACCACGGAAATTTCCATAGCCGTTTCAGGAAGACCTATCGAATGACGAATAAACTTTTTTATACTTTCATCTTCATCCTGCAGAAACGCGAAAAAAAGCCACGACTGGTACCTGACCAAACGATCAATTAACATCCTGTCCTGTGCACAGGAGACAATGATCCTACTGACAGGATATGTAGCAATAATCGTAGTGACAGACTCCTGATCCGGTGGAATTTCGGGAACAGGTGGTGTTTCCTTTCCGGAAAAGGAAAGGGCCTGGGTAAGCATTAAAAGTGCCTCCCTGATGGCAACTCTGCCACCGGGTGATTGAAGATACTGTTCCAGTGAACTGCTTATCGTCCCGATGTATGCCTGAGACTCTTTTAAAAAAGGATATTTTGCAAGGTCTTTCCGGTCAAGGGTGACCATACATTTAATCAGCCTCGATTCTGGGTGCCAGCAGGTACTCAACCTGCCCGTTACCTCCGGCAATTTCAAAGGAGAATTTAACTGGATGGTCGGATCCTAAATCAATGGTCACCTTTTCGGCATGACTCATAACTTTGCCCATGTCTTTTAAGTAATCGATAGAAAAGAGAGATTTTGCCTGTTGCCAGTTACATGCAATAACCTCGCCCGCAGAGAAGGATTTCTTGATGTTATCAGAATCACCTTCAGCATACAAAGAAAATTCTTTCGTATCCGGGTCTATTGCAAACCATATCTTGTCTGATACAATGGCTGCTGATTTAATGACATTATTCAATTCAGATCCAGATATGGTTACCTGACCGGGCAGCTGAATACTTGGGGCATTGGGATCCTTTTTGATGGTATTTGAATCGAGTAGTGTTATTGAATAGTGAAAACCTTCAAAGGTTACTTCAATTTTATTCGCTCCTTCCGGGTGCTCAAGGTTAATCTCACTCGTTTTTCCCATCATTGGATATGTGTTTTTCAGCTTTGCAATATCCAATCCAATTTCTCCGGTTGTTGCATCGTACTGGCTGAATGCCTCTTTTTTTAGAGACAACATGATCATTGCCACATTTGCAGTATCTACTGCTCTGGCCCAGACTTCTGTTTCAGAAAAATGAAGCCTGCATTCTGTCACCAGAGCAGAGAGTGCATCAACCGTGTCCCTGAATATATCTGCAGTGATCGTTGCTTTCAGCATCTGCGCTCCCTATGCATTCAGGTTGTGATTTGACACAGATATATGTGCCGGGTTACCATATAATGTGGGAAGCTATCAGGTAGACAACTTTTATGGGTTCACAATGGAGCAAAGATAAAGCATATGTCCAGGCAAAAAAGTCCGGATATCGTTCGCGTGCAGCGTTAAAATTAAAGGAAATCCTTAAAAAAAATCCAGTTATTCGTCCAGATGATAACATTCTGGATCTTGGGGCCGCTCCTGGCAGCTGGCTTCAGGTACTCCGGGAAATGACGGATGGAATTTTGGTTGGAGTGGACCTCAATCCTATCAATCCTATACCTGGTGTGACTACTATTATTGGAGATTTTTCTGACCCGGTAATCATTGCACGCATCAGGGAGCTCATGCCTGAAGTAAATGGTGTTGTGTGTGATGCCTCTCCAAAGCTCTCTGGCCAAAGATCATATGATCAAGCCCGGGCTATAGACCTTAACCAGCAGGCGCTCAGGGTTACACAAACGCTACTTAAGCGTGGTGGTAACCTTATCCTGAAATCTTTCCAGGGTGAAGATTTCAGCTGGTTTTATAACCAGGTAAAAATGGATTTTTACTCGGTTAAAACGTACAAAGCGCAATCCACCCGGAAAGGAAGCACTGAAATGTACATTATTGCGAAAAATTTTATCGGTAATGAACCGGATCCAGAGGAGAATCAAGCAGATGGATCTGCATGATGATTTTGGCAGACCGGTATCAAATATCCGGATTGCAGTTAACTCGGGATGCAACCTTAAGTGTGTTTATTGTCATCGCGAAGGTGAAACAAAACCAGATGCTCCGTTACCAATTGAAGACATTAAAGCAATTCTAAATATTGCGCATGATCTTGGTATTAAATCAATAAAATTCACTGGAGGAGAGCCACTTCTTCGGGAAGACATTGTCGATATTATCCGGGCAGTTCCACCCGGCATTGAATCATCTATGACAACAAATGGAACCCTGCTAGCGGGCTATGCACATGTACTTCGGGATGCAGGTCTTTCAAGGGTAAACATAAGTCTTGATTCACTAAATCCGGAAACGTATCGATCAATCACAGGGGTTGGTGTATTATCTGATGTCCTTGAGGGAATTGAGGCTTCCAGGAATGCAGGTCTTACCCCTATCAAAATCAACATGGTCCTCCTGAAAGGGGTGAATGAAGGAGAAGTGGATGATTTTATCCGTTTAGTTTCCGGGGATCGTCAGATGATTTTGCAAATTATTGAATTAATGGACCTCGGAGACTGTCCCTTACATGCTGATTTATCAGATCTTGAAGATATGATTGCTGCTGAATCCCGCAAGGTGATTACTAGGCGAATGCATCATCGCAAAAAGTACTGTTATGATAATGCAGAGATTGAATTTGTCCGGCCATTTCATAACTCTGATTTTTGTCGCCATTGTAACCGTCTAAGAGTAACATCTGACGGGAAATTAAAACCATGTCTTCTCCGGGACGATAATCTAGTTGATATCAGAGGAAAACGTGGGGATGAACTGCTTAGACTTTTTCAGAATGCCACCAGAAAACGAGAACCATTTTATAAATAATAATTTAGGGGATATGTAGGGCACGACATTAGGTTGTGGAATAAATAACCTGAACAACGGTTATTTTAAAAACTGGATGCCAGATGCACTTTATATTACAAGGGAGACTGTATTCAAATCCAAAAATTTTTGCTAGAAAGTGTATTCCGGAAATCGTATTGCTGGATAACGCCATTTTCTTATTATGCTTGAAATGAATGAATATGTAAAAGTTCTCCAGTATTTCTATGAAAAATCAATGATACTGGAAAATCTCTCTGATTTTAATCCTGATTTAAGTTATTGGTTTTTTGATGCCATGGCGCATCTTGATTATACTATCTCTATCTTTGCTTATAACGCAGATTCACCAAGAAATATGCTTTCCAGGGAATATCTGAAATACCGAAAGGATTTATCAATGGAGAAGAATCTTGCTAGATTTAATGAATTTATGAACTGGCTTCGGGATAACCATCCAGATAAGTATGAAATTTTTCCCCTGTTCCTTCAGAAAATTCATGATCCCACCGATGAAGCTTCTTACCGGTCATTTAGGATCGTCCTTGATCCGAATGATAAAAAACCCACAGCATCAGATGTTTTGCGAATAATGGTTGACGAAATATTTGACAAGAAATATCTGGCATCTATTTATAATGGATCTGATATGGCCTCATTATACAATCAGTTCATAAACAAGTCATAAATCAGGTTGAGCAGATGGATGTTGTTCGTCTATGTTCTGAAATGGTTAAAATCCGCACAGAAAACCCTCCTGGATATACAGATGAAGTGGTACTCTTTCTGCAGGAAGTCTGCACATCGATTGGAATCGAAACGAAAATTCTTAAACAGGATAGAAAATGGAATCTCCTGTCAAAAAAGAGATGTGACCAGCTACTGCTTTGTGGCCATGTTGATGTAGTGCCTGCAATGGATGAATCCTGGGATCTGTCACCGTTTTCCGGAGATATTTCTGAAGAACACGTTCATGGTCGCGGTTCTACTGATATGAAAGGCGGCTGTGCCGCGCTGTTAGCAGCTCTGGCGGAGGTAATCGACGATGGTTATGAACCTTTAGTAGACCTCGCTTTTGTTTGTGATGAAGAGGGAAATGGAGATTTTGGTATGGAGTACCTGGTAAAAAAAGGGTATCTTCGTCCCAAAACCTGTCTAATTGCAGAACCCACGCCTCCCCTCTCTCCTGTAATTGGTGAAAAAGGAATTGTAAGGCTTAATTTGACCTTTACTGGGAATGCAGGGCATTCATCCCTATATCCGGTAATGGGTAATTCTGCCATTGAGCAAGCCCTGACTTCTCTAGATTATTTTAAAGAATTACATGAAAAATCATATCCTGAAGATCCGCTCGTGCATGAAGTCATTTCAAATGCAACGGTATCTCTTTCAAAGCTTCTTTCATTATCGCCAGATCAGGCGAACAAAATTCTGAGCAGATTGGCGTATAACCCCGGAATTATTGCCGGGGGGGAGCGGATTAATATGATTGCACAGAAGTGCACCATGGAAATGGATATGCGGATTCCATGGGGCTGTAACATCGATCAGCTTTTGGAATTACTAAATTCTCATCTCCCTTCATGTGATGTTCAGGTTATAGACCGGGCAGAACCGACATTAAGTCGTCCCGGGATTCTCTATGATCTTGTTTGTGCAGGAATAGAAGCAGTGTTTAATAAGAAAGCAATGCCTGGAGTGACACAGGCTGCGAGTGATGCACGTCATCTTCGGGAAACCGGAGCAGAAGTGGTAAATTATGGTCCCGGCGATCTTTCACTTCTCCATGCAGTAAATGAACGGGTTCCTATACATATGCTCTATGATTGCCGTAATGTGTATAAACACATTCTAAAAAATCTGCCATCATAAATTCATGAAGTCCTCTTTTTTATGAGGACATTAAGTCTTTCCCGAGCATGTAAGTAATCAGGATCGATATTTATAGTCTTATTGTACCATTGTATTGCTTTTTCGTGGTCTTCAGTTTCTTCGTAAGTATGACCGATATTAAAGGTGGCATCCGGGTAATCCGGGACTATTTCAAGGATATTTCTATAAGTTGCAATTGCTTCTTCATATTTTCCAAGAGATGCCAGGGCATTTCCCATATTCAACATAGTTAGAATATGGTCTGGATGGTTCATGAGTACCTCCTGATACTGAATAATTGCTTCATCGTACCGTTCCATGGATTGCAGTGCATTTCCAAGGTTGTACTTTGTCTCAAGAGAGGAAGGATCCCTGTTTAATGCTTCCCTATACATCTCCTCCGCTTCAGAAAAACGTCCGAGATTCTGTAATGCAAGACCCTTGTTATTCCAGTAAACAGATGGAGCTGAATCATGGGAGAGGACATTATCATAACAGGCCAGCGACTGTTCATGTTCACCCATCATCCCAAATACTACTCCTTTCAGATTCCATAATACTGGATTATCCGGGTTATCATGGAACAATTTTTCAAGGTGTTTCAGTGCTTTTTCCGGTCTTCCTTTTTGTATTTCCCTGATTGCTGAAGTTGCAGTAAAAGCTTTGAATCTTGTATTCATCGGTTTTTATCCATCCAGAACCTGTTATACACAAAGTATGCTATAATATTTACCAGTAGAGTAAGAATAACCAGTGCGGTTATCAGACCAACCGGGCCGGACAAACTATTTTTCACCAGTTTCAAAATGTCTATCTGTTTTACTTCTTCACGTGTGACTGCTGGTTCACTAGTAATTACTGGAGTTTGCTGTGGTGTTATGCTGACATCAGAGATTGTCTGTTCTGGTGTTGAGGCAGGTTGGTTAACCGATATTGCCTGGTTTTCAGGTTCCGCAGGTGAATATACCGGGTTTTGTTCTTGAATTATTTCAGTATGATATTGGGGTTTTATCTCCTGCGGACTGGGTAAAACCTGTTCCTGTCCTGCAACTGGGGGTAATGCTGACACATTATTGTAGCTTTCCTCACCAGTACTGGCATTGCTATTTTTTTCACTCTCTATAAAGAGGGCATATATCCCTGCTTCATAGATGTTCGTGTAAATTGAACTTGTAAACTGGTTTGAACTTGTTTTTAGCGTGTTCCAGTTTGACAGTTGTGGATTATATGTTAAAATTTGAGGATTGTGTGAACTTATTTCAGATATTCTCTCTATTGGTATATGAAATAAAAACACTCCCTCCGGATTAAAGTAGGTCCGTTCCGGTGTTATTTCATATGCATACCCGGTGAAAAGAAGTGAGTTATCTGTGTTTACAGGTAAAAGGGTTGTAATATCACGAGATAATATTGAAATATCATCCAGGAACGTCCCTGATGGCGAAAAAAGGAGTGTATCTCGTTTGAACTCTATGGATGCCATGCCATCATCAGAGGTAAATTTCTCGTCCCTCTCCAATCCGTACCTGATAGATGAAGCACTGCTTGCAGTGTCTGCCTGTGATGGCTCTGACCATTTAACTCCGGACTGATCATCCATCAAAGGAGTAGAGTAATTGTCTGCTGATCCTCCGTTAACCTGTATAGTCTGGACAGGAATGGGAGTTGAGCCAGGTCCAGCAATAAAAGATGATCCTGAGCCGGTTGAGATATCAAATTGCTGTGCTGTCCCTGGTTCAAACATTATTGATTCTGATGCCGGAATTCCATTGATTTTAAATGAGACAACCATGTCATCTGTTTGAAATTCCTCTTCGGTAACATTCACCTTCAGCCGGGGATCAAAGAGCCCGGGTCCTCCGTAAAAACCATCAATAGATGTGGTCAGTTGATCTCTTGATATACCCTGCAGGAATGCTGTAATAATTGTTCCTGCAGGAGCAGGTACTCCGTCAATGAGAACATTCCCATAGTATTCCGCTGGCAGGGGCGGTACAGCTGTTACAGGAAGAATGCTGTAAAATATTATGATGGTAAAAAGCAGGATCATTCCTGCTGATAGAAATCTCATACAGGTACTATGGTTGCCACTATTAAAACATGAAGGAATTCCATTGAATGCTAATTATTGTGGGAGGGCGGTAACACCCTGATTGTATTTTTAGTTTAAAATTTTTTAAATAAATGTAAAAAAGTAACATCTTTATACTATTTGTTCTAAAAATAAAGAGAAGTATTATGCATATCCCCGACGCATTTATCCCCCTGCCGCAAGCTGTGGTTTATTGGATTGTCGCCCTTTTTTTCCTTGCATTGGCTGTAAAATGGGCACGTTCAGAGATCAACGAGGATAAAATTCCATTGATTGCTGTTCTTGCAGCAGGTATCTTTGCTTTACAAAGTTTCAACCTCCCGGTATCGATGGGGACCAGTGGTCACCTGGTTGGAGGTGCACTGGCTGCAATCGTCCTTGGTTCCCCGTTTGCTGCAATCTTCATTCTTACTCTTGTTCTGATTATTCAGGCATTTATTTTTGGAGATGGTGGTATTACAACATTAGGTGCAAATATTGTTAACATGGGCGTTATTGGTGGGTTTGTAGGGTATTATACCTACCAGGGGCTCTTGAAAGCAGTAAAAAACTCTTATGTTTCTGCAGCAATCGCAGCATGGCTGGCTTGTTTAATTCCCGCTCTTGCCTGTGCAATTGAAATGGCTCTAGCCGGAACATTCCCCCTTATACCCGGAATTATTTCCATGGGGGTATATCATGCAATCATAGGAATTATTGAAGGGATTGTGACAGCAGTAGTATTATACATACTTGCCATGGCACGACCAGACCTTATGGATGTGAAAACAGGGGTTGGCACAGCATGATGGACAATAAAACTTTTATTGCTGCCGGGATTATAGTTGCCATATTAATCGGAGTTATCGCTGTTTTCATGGCATCCGGTGATCCTGATGGACTTGAGAGTTCAGCCCTTGTTGTTTCTGGTCAAAAAGAACTTACTGGTCTTTCACCTGAAGATGGTGATGCTGAAGTAGTTGGAACAGGTGACTTTGCATATGAATCTCCTATGCCTGATTACTCACTTGGTGAAGAAATGGGATCTACCGGTGGAATACTCGCAATAATCGCTGGTATAATCATCACGCTTGTTGTTGTTATCGGGGCAACATATGCAATCCGGTTAAAAAATGAAGGATCAAAGAGTTAAATTCTGGATAATTTTTCTTTTTTACGAATCAAATTTTTGAGAAATGTTTCAACATTTTTTTATTCTGGCATTAAACAACTATTAATAGCACATAACTGCTCATGATTTTTTTCCTTTTTAGGAGGGGAGAGTCTGTATGTACATTCTGGAAACACAAAACCTTACCCATATCTATAAAGGCAATATTAATGCACTCAATAATATCTCATTTGTCGCTCCTCACAATACCCGGATTGCAGTTATCGGTCCGAATGGGGCTGGAAAAAGCACTCTTTTTAAGCACTTTAATGGAATACTAAAGCCAACAAGTGGTAAAGTTCTTGTTCGTAGGGAAACAATAACCAAAAAAAATCTTAAGGAAGTAAGAAAAATTGTGGGCCTTGTTTTTCAGAATCCAGATGACCAGATTTTTTCTCCTACTGTTGAACAGGATGTCGCATTTGGACCTGTCAATCTGGGTCTTAATGAGGATGTCGTAAGGCAACGGGTTCATGAAGCATTAAAAACCGTGGGTTTATTGGATTACAGGACCCGGGTGCCACACCATCTTTCTGGTGGAGAAAAGAAAAGGGTTGCAATTGCTGGAATCATAGCCATGGAACCAGAAGTGCTGGTTCTTGATGAACCTACAGCGGGCCTTGATCCCCAAGGTGTTCGTGAAATTACGCATTTTATAAAAAAATTTTCGGAAACTTGCGGAATGACGGTGATATTCTCCACCCATCATCTCTCACTTACTGCAGAACTGGCAGATTATATTTATGTAATGAATAAGGGGGAGTTTGTTGCAGAAGGAACTGTTGAGCAAGTATTTACCCAGGCTGATCTGTTAACGAGTGTGAGGCTTGAGGTGCCTGTTCTGCCTAAACTCATATCCTCACTTCGAGACAGAGGAGTGGATATTGAGATGGGGTATACGTATGAAGAGGCTGAGACTTCATTTCTAAAAGCATTCGGGAAGAGTTAATGATTGAAGAATTATTTGACTTGGAATCTGTATCTTCCCGGAAAAGTATAATCCACTCCATTGATGCCAGAGTAAAATTAGTTGTTTGTTGTGCTGCAATTGTTGCAATGGTATCCATACCCTATTCTCCGGTTGTATACCCGGTTGGATTGGGATTTCTCATACTGTTTGTCTTTCTCTGGGTGTTTGCACAATTGCCTCCAGGAATCTTTTTTAAGCGTCTTCTTCTTGCTCTTCCTTTTGGATTTATGTTATGTGGGTTTCAGATTTTTTTTAAAAACAGGTATTATTCTGAATATCACTCTATTTTTGAATTACCTTTGGGAATTCACATTTATACCGAATCTGTAGAGTTTGCATCGGTTTTGCTGGTAAAGTTTTTCATTTGTTACTCATTTGTTATACTTCTCTCCTCTACCTCATCGATGCAGGATCTCCTTGAGGGAGCAGGAAGATTAAAGGTCCCCCCTGAAATTATCCTGGCTCTTGGCATGATGATCAGGTATCTCTATGTGTTTGGCAGTATTTTCAGGAAAGTATCAGATTCAATGAGTACGAGATTATTTGATCCCTTTAACCGGAAACTGCCCTATAAATATCGGATTGTGAACATGGGATATATGATGGGTTCTCTTTTTATCAGGTCTCTTGAACAGGGTGAACGGACTTATACCAGTATGCTGTGCAGGGGCTATGGAAAGGACAGTTATTTATGTATTAAGAAAAAGCCTCTGGTTTTTCAGGATGTTCTCTTTTTTACAATAAATCTTGCGATTATTATTGCAGTTCCCCTGTTCTGCTGGTATTCTCCACTCTGTATTTTTATGTAAATTACTCGAAAAAGGAGATATTACGAATCTTCTTGTTTAAATACTTCCGGGAGGAGAGTATAAGCATCTGCCATGAATTCAAGGAAAATTAGAGAATAATACTTGAGAAATGTGACAACCGGTGTCATAACAACAAGGGTAATACAGCCCATAATGATTATTGCCGGGAGGATTTCGACCAGGGATGTACTTTTTCCACTATTGATCCCCGGGATGAGTAAGGTGGAAGAAAAACCCAGACCTTCTATTATTCCTACCAGTATTATTCCAACAATTACACCGGCAACAAGATTAATTATAATTTTTATCAACAAGTAAATGGCCGTTTCATCCCATCTTCCGGAAAATTCTTTTATGATAGTTTTCCATCCCAATATAATTCCGCAGTTGTGAATGATCATTACCGGCACTACAAAATCAGTCGTTATTATGGTCACAATCCAGGCAGGGATAATCATGATGAGAAGTCCTGTAAGAGTATAAAGCAATGCAACCAGGAATCTGGCAGGATTATCGGGGTCTGTAACAAGTTGAGGAATAGCAATAAAGACGATAGCAACCGCTGCACATAATCCAATTACAAATATTATCACCAGGTAAAAAACGAGAAGTCTGAATCCCATTCCTATCCGTGACCTGAACGAGGGGAGTAACCATTCTGTTCCACTTGAAAGATAATCAACAAATATAAACTGAAATATTGAACTGAACAGTGAATAAACAAGTAATATGGCAAGAATCCCAATCACAATACCGATAATCTGACCCGTTTCTACACCTGTGTTTCCATCAACAGTAAGATAAGAAAGACCTGGTATATCTGAAAAAGGGACGTCCTGTGGGAATGGTCCGGTAATCCATGCCCCTATAAAAAAAGAGATGATTAATAGGCGCCAAATTTTTCCTGGCTGAATAGGCCAGAATCTTTTTTTGGTACTTTTTATTGCTGGATCCAGGGCAAGGATTGCCTGATATTCACTCATTAGACCAATATACCTATATTTTATTCCCTGGATATGTACATCCCGGAAGGATGAGATTATTCCTGACTGGACAGACATTGCACCGTGGTGTTTTTTTACATACCTGGTTTCCCAGGTATACGATTTGAGCATGAAAATCGTTATAAAGATGAATATCTGGTGACAATCTGCTCATGAAAAAATTCTGCATCATTTCATAGGATGCCTTTTCATCAAACCACCCCTGCCTTTCACCGATTCTCCTTGTGTATGCATCAACAACGAATATCGGCTTTTCAAGCGCATAAAGGAGTATTGAGTCCACAGTTTCAGGACCAAATCCCTTCAGTCCGAGAAGTTGAATCCGCAATTTTTCAACAGGTTCAGTCTTCATTCTCTCAACAGAGCCATCAAATTCGGTGAGAAAAAACTGAAGGAAGTTTCTAATTTTTTTTGTTTTTTGGTTGTAATACCTTGAACTATAGATATGAGTTGCAATAATTTCATCCCGGGCATTAAATAATTTATCAGGATCCATAAGACCTGCACTAATGAGAGCTGATATTGCGGTACTGGCACCGGTCCATGTAACATTCTGGGCCAAAATAGCTCCTATTATTGTTTCAAAAGGAGAATCCGAAGGCCACCAGTGCCGTAATCCATATGCATCATATAAAACCCGGTAAAAATTTTCAATGTATTTACCCGTCCAATCGGTCATAAAATCTTCTGTAAATATAAATTACGGTTTTTTAAATTTTTTTATGGATGATCTACATTCTCATGCTTGAAAGATAAATAAATTGTTTTCAGGTGATGGAAAGGGCAAAATAAACCTTTTGTATTAATTAGTTTGGTACTTCACCGACTTGCCAGATAGGTTTTAATGTTCCTACCCGGTATTATTTATTGCACAAGGAGGTATACCTGCTTCCTGAATAGGGTTATCAATGCCACCGAATATCCTCATTGTAGATGATGAACCTGCTTTAAATGAACTATTCGTAATCGGGCTGAATAAATTTGGATTCAGAACAGAAGGTGTGCTAGGAGGACAGGAATGTCTGGATCTTCTCGAAACCCAGTATAAACCAGACTTAATCCTATTGGATATGATGATGGAGCCAATGGATGGATGGGAAACCCTTAACCGGCTTAAAAAAATTAACAGGTTAAAAAACATTCCTGTTATCATGCAGACCGGGAAAAATCTGACCTATAAGGAAGCTGAACAGTTCTCATATTATATAGAAGATTATATTATGAAGCCGGTGACCCCGAAACGATGTATTGACCATATCAAAACCGCTCTAATCAAGGTTCAGGCGTTAGAAAATATCATAGATCAGGGACTTCGTTCCGGGTATTCTGAGTACAAAATTCGCAAACTTGTGCATTTGTTCCGAACTATTTCTGTTGCAAAAAAGCTGTTGATAATTCTCGAAGAGAGATATGGATCCCAACAGATTACCGATGATAAGGAGACATATGGTCCTGGGGATTATTTCACATTCCTGAATAAGCTGCAGGCTGAATATGATTCGTTACAAAAAGAGATTGATATCATAATAACTGGAACACTTCCATTGTAATCTAATTTTCACGCTTCTTCTTCATTACATCCACTTTTTATACAGGATTCCATGATTGCACCTACAGCTCTGAACGCATCCTGAAGATCCTGGTAATTTGGAATGTGGGCTTCACCGAGCATGTCAATAGCAGATTTCATTGAATCCCCGCCAAGAAGGCAACCTACAACCATTGAACGAGTAAACCGGGAAAGTCTTATCATTTCATGGGCAAGGTTTTTCGGATCCATGGTTGCAACAGGTGAAGTAATAACAACCGCTATATCCCAGAAATTCTGATACTTTATCAGGACATCAAAAACCCGTGCAAACCTTGATGCATTACTATCACCAAGCAGATCTACCGGATTTTTATGTGACCAGAGGTCAGGCAGTATCTTGTTTAATTCATCCAATACAACATCTGGAAGGTTTATCATTTCCAATCCGAATTTTTCGGCATAATCTGATGCCAACACCCCGAATCCACCTGCATTTGTCAGAATTATGGTCCGTTTTCCTCTGGGAAACCCTTCGGATACCACAAGTCTGGCAACATCGAAAGCTTCGTTTAATGAAAAAGCCGGAATCACTCCTGCTTGTTTGAATGCTGCAATATATGTTTCAAAACTGCCTGCAAGTGAACCAGTATGTGAAGATGCAGCTTCTCTCCCTCTGACAGATGACCCGGATTTGAGGGCGATTATTGGTTTTCTGCCACGCATGGTTGCAGCGTAATGTAAAAATTCTCTTCCGTCCCGGATTTCTTCAACATATAAGATGATTGCGTATGTCATGGGATCCTGGTCAAGTACCTGCAGGTATTCCATAAAGCCCATATCACTCTGATTTCCTACACTGATAACCGAAGAAAAACCAATTCTTCGTGATATCGACCAGTCCAGCACTGTGGTAATTATTGCACCACTCTGGGAAATAAATCCAATTTGTCCTGATAATGGCGATTGAACATCAAATGTTGCATTCAATTCCAGAGGGGGGATTATAATCCCAAGACAATTGGGCCCTACAATCCTGATTCCTGTTTCTTTTGCAACTCGTACTAGTTCGTCTTCAATCAGTTTTCCCTTTTCACCATTCTCCCTGAATCCTGCTGTCAGGATAACTGCTACCTTAACTCCTCTCTTTCCAGCTTCAAGGATAATTTCTGGTACTTGTGGAGCCGGAATGGCAACAACAATCATTTCTACTGGTTCCGGGATGTCAGAAAGAGTTTTATATACCGGGATGCCGAGAATATCTTCAGCGTGGGGATTTATTGGGTATAGTTTTCCCTTAAAATTCAGTAGATTTCTAAATACTGCATACCCTACTTTTCCCGGGTTTCTGGATGCTCCAACAACAGCAATCGAAGAAGGGTGAAGGATATCCGGAATAGGTGAAACTGCACGTACTTGTTTTTGGAAAATCTGTTCCCCAGAATTTAGGTATATTCGCGCGTCTACTGCAAAGGCACCATTTTCATACAATATAACCGGGTTAATATCAAACTCCACAATTCGGTCATCTTCAAAGAACATCTTTCCTGCCTTTGATAGAAGAGTGACCAGTGCATCTTCATCGAGTGGTTGTCTACCCCGAAAGCCGGTAATAAGTTTGTATCCGCTCATTTCCTGTATCATCAAACGATAGTCTTTTTCCTGTACCGGAAGAACACGCATAGAAAAATCATGGAGTAATTCAACAAGGATTCCTCCCATACCAACAGTAATAATCTTTCCAAAAGATGGGTCAGTCTTACCTCCAATCAGGAATTCTGTTCCATGTAATACTTCCTGGACCACCATATATCCATGAATTTCTGCTCCGGGAACTGCGGCTTTAACTCTCTCATCCATTTGCAAAAGCGCGGTTTGTATTGCATCAGGGCAAGAGAGATTAAGAGCCACTCCTCCGGAATCTGATTTATGGATTACCTGGGGAGAGACAACTTTGATAACTACCGGATATCCGATATGGTCTGCTGCTTTTAATGCTTCTGCGTGTGAATCAGCAAAAATGTACTTAGGAACTGGTATCCCATACTGGTCCAGAATCTGGTATCCTTCATATTCAGGAAGGAGTTTTTTCTCCATAGTTCTTCCTGAAGGTGAATTTAGAATAAGTATAAGATAAGGATGATGGTCCTTAGAGGTTTTTCAGAAGTACTTGAAAAATCCCTTTTCTTAACTGTTCCTGGGAGACGATTTCATTCGAAGTCAGATCAACAAGTTCTGATAATTGATGACCATTAATGAAAAATTCAGATGAATTTTCAGGAATATTTTCTTCAAATGTATTATTAACGTACACAAGTTCCACTCCGGAAACCATCAGTTCCCCGGATAGTGCCTGCATCATTTTCATAATATCATCTTCATTCTCCCGGGCAGGTCCCTTGTGTTTCCATTCAACCTTGATAGTTATTTTCTCAATTGCCTGCCCACCACAACCGGTGCAGCCTCCACATTTGTCTGGAGTACAACCAGAATTACAGTCACAATCCATGTATTTTTCTTCCATAAATTTTACCGGCACTGTCGGTTTTGTATAATATCTGGCAGTATGATTACATGAGCATTCGTTTTGAATATCAGTACCGAAAGGAAAAAATGCAATAAAAGAATGGGGGGTTATTCAGTTATTTTGTGCAGCTGCTTTTTTCGGAGCAGTCAAATATGTGGGTTGGGATGTGGGGGGTGTTGGGACGAATGACAAATTCAGAATCTCTGCTCCGAAATGTCTCTGCACACTTACAAGGTCAGAAGATGAGTATATGAGGTTTCGGTAAACAGGGTGAAAGTGAAAAATCAGATAATTCAATGGAAAATTCATGAGTCCGGACACTGTTTTTTTCAGTTTAAGGCTTCATATGGGTCTTATTAAAATTCTGTTCACTTTCGCAGAAGTTACATTTTCTCATCAAGTACTAATAAAGAAGCGTGATGGGTGACCATCATAATGTGGAATTTGTCAGTCGATGAGAGAGAAGATAATACTCCACCTGGATATGGATTCATTTTATGCTTCTGTTGAAATCCGCGAAAATCCTGCATTATCGGGTCTTCCTGTAATTATTGGTGCAGATCCCATGGAGGGAAAAGGACGGGGTGTTGTCAGTACCTGTTCATATGAGGCAAGATCGTATGGGATTCATTCTGGTATGCCAATATCACAGGCATATCATCTTTGTCCCCAGGCCGTTTTTCTTCCTCCTATCATGAAAAAATATGTTCGTGTATCAGAATCAATCATGCAGGTACTTCGTGATATTGGTGGTGAAATTGAACAGGTATCAATTGATGAAGCGTACCTAAACCTGAGTACGGACATTTCATATGAAAATGCTGCTGAACACGCTGCAAAAATTAAACAAAAAATTCGAGAAAGTGAAGGTCTTACCTGTTCAGTTGGGATTGCTCCATCCAGGACCTATGCCAAGATGGCATCAGAACACCACAAACCAGATGGATTAACAGTACTACCCCCGGACCAGGTATATGGATTTTTGTCTGCCCTCCCTGTTCATGCAATACCAGGTATTGGGAAAAAATCCGCCCAGATCCTGATAAATGCGGGAATTATTTTAATTGGTGATATTGCCAGGATAGATGTCCAGATTCTCCAGGAGATTTTTGGCAGTAATGCAGTGCGTCTCAAGGAAATTGCTCTTGGGACTGACCGGGAAGGACTTCGTATATCTGGTCCCAGAAGATCTATCAGTCGTGATCATACTTTTCAGGTAAATATTGATGATGCAACCCAAATCATGAAATATCTGGATCAAATGGTCATGTCATTATGCCAGGAACTGCAAGAGAGGAACATGTATTCGCGCACCATTGGCATCAGAATTCGAAACCAGAATTTTCATACCCGTACTAAATCCATAACAATGATTCAACCCTCCCGGGATTTTCGCATTTTGCAAAAAACCATTAATCTCTTGTTTTCTGACATATGGACAGGTGAACCTGTGCGTCTTATCGGTGTCCGATGTTCTGGTCTGGTAAGGTTAAACCCGGTACAAAAAACCCTGCAGGACTATTTTTAGATGGGAATGTCTGACTAGTATATATATATGTCCTGAGCGTTAAAAAACAAGGATTGATAAATTTATTAATTAGATATACTACTATGGGAGCGTCAGGGGGTCATTTTGATAGCGGGAGATGGGTTGAGGATAAAGAACCCGAATCAGCACCTGCTGGGGTCGACGAGCATATTGAAACACGACTTCGATCGGCAGCTGGTAATATTGGAAAGGGTATTGATGAATTAATTTCTGCGGGAGCCGATTTGATCAATACCCCCGAAGGTAGACAAACTATTGGACGGAAACTTGATGGGATATGCGGGGACATCATGCAAACCTGTGATGATATCCGTCAGGAAAGTATGGAGTTTATAAAGCAGGCACGTGATCGTATTATTAAATAAGCGATCAGGTACCTCACAGAATACCAGCGCACTCTGCTCTTTGCACATTCGGTTTCAATTATGCCCAAATGGCTAGATGTTGGTGTACAGATAATTAATCTGGATTACATTCAAAAATTCCTTGTCGTAGAAGTAACGAAGGAAAGAAAAGGGCAGGTCGTCGTTGAAAAAGCAATACTCCGTGCTCATTTGAAAGATGGAGAACAGGTCAATATTGCAGCATTTAAAAATAAACTGGATGCTGTTACCTGGATAAGAACCCGTTTGAGAAATAATGAAGAAAAAGTAATCCAAGTCCGGTAAATGTAAGGAAAAATTTATTCACATTTTGTCATCTTTCTGCACCTATCATATAAGTAACGTTTATCTGTACAAAAAGTGAGAGAAATGGCATGAGCAAAGCCTATGCAGTTCCACTGGATGTACCGAAAAGTGAACAGGATACGTATATACGCAATATTAAAACGATAACCCATGATTCTGGTCGCCTCATGCTTTTTGCCGGAGATCAAAAGATTGAACATCTGAATGATGATTTTTTTGGAGAGGGGATACACCCTGATGACCACGATCCCGAGCACCTTTTCCGGATTGCATCAAAAGCAAAAATTGGTTGTCTGGCTGTTCAACTGGGATTAATAGCGAAGTATGGGGCGGATTATCCAAAAATTCCATACCTGGTTAAGATAAATTCAAAGACCCATCTTGTTCCTACTTCACAGCACGAACCTTTTTCTAACCTTCTTCATACGGTTGACCAGGTAGTAACATTCAGGAAGACTAGTAAACTCAACATTCTCGGAATCGGTTACACAATATACCTGGGTTCAGAATATGAATCATCAATGCTTCAGGCAGCGGCCCAGGCTATTTTTGAAGCACATCGTAATGGTCTTATAACTGTTCTCTGGATTTATCCCCGTGGAAAAGCTGTTGGAAACGAAAAAGATTCTCACCTCATTGCTGGTGCAGCAGGGGTTGCAGCCTGTCTTGGAGCAGATTTTGTAAAGGTAAACCCCCCTAAAGCTGAAGGAGTATCTTCAGCAGAACTGATAAAGGAAGCAACACTGGCAGCGGGGCGGACAAAAGTAGTATGTGCCGGAGGATCCAGTGTTGATGCCTCAGCATTCCTTACTCAGCTCTGGGAACAGATCCATGTGGGTGGATGCAGTGGAAATGCCACCGGGAGAAATATCCATCAAAAACCTCTCGATGAGGCGGTTCGGATGTGTAATGCAATCTATGCAATAACCGTGGATGGAGCTTCTATTGAAGATGCAATCAGGATCTATCATGGTGAATAAGACTGATCCCCTCAAAACTATTGGTATACTGACTGGAGGAGGAGATTGTCCCGGCCTGAATGCAGTAATCAGGGCGGTTGTCAAGACATCTAACCTGTATGGGTATTCCGTTATTGGTATCCGTAATGGGTGGAAAGGAATCGTTGAAGGTGATGTCGAGCCACTGACAGAATTTTCAGTCACCGGAATTCTGCCAAAAGGAGGTACAATACTTGGAACTTCCCGGACAAACCCTCTGAAAAGTGAAGAGCATACCCAGCAGATGCTGACCAACATCAAAAAATTTGGTATTGATGCTATCGTTGCAGTAGGCGGGGATGATACTCTGAGTGTTGCAACCCGTCTGCACCAGATGAATATACCTGTTGTGGGAATTCCCAAAACTATTGACAATGATTTATCCGGAACTGATTATACTTTCGGCTTTGATACTGCAGTATCAATCGTTACCGATGCAATTGACAGGCTACATACAACAGCAGAATCGCACCACCGGATAATGGTCCTTGAAGTTATGGGACGACATGCAGGGTGGATTGCAACCATGGCCGGAATTGCCGGGGGTGCTGATCAGATCTTAATACCTGAGGTTCCATTTGATATTGAAGATATATGCGAAGGACTTCGTATGCGTCGTGAGAGAGGGAAAAAATTCTCCATTGTAGTTATCGCAGAAGGGGCAAAACCCAAGGATATGGCAGGATTTGCAACAACTTCCTCAAAAGTGGATGAATTCGGGCATGAACAGCTTGGTGGAATTGGCCACCTCCTGGGCAGGGCAATCGAAGAACGTATCGGATCAGAGACACGGGTTACCGTACTTGGTCATGTTCAGCGCGGAGGTACTCCAACAGCACATGACCGGGTTCTGGCAACCAGATACGGAGTAAAGGCTGTGGAACAGTTACATGAGGGAAAATTTGGAGTTATGGTGGCACTTCAGGGAGATAAAATCATCTCAATTCCTCTTAGTGATGCAATAACCCAGAAAAAAGTAGATCCCGACCTATACGAAATGGCCAGGATTTTTTACTAATTTTTTCATTACTTTCCAATTTTAACCAGAATTTCTTCAAGTGATGGATACTTGGATTCAATTCGTTCCACTGTTCCTCCCCTGTTAGTGATACTACTTGTCATTTCATTGAGTTCTTCAATAGAATAGGCAACTGATATCCAGAGATTTCCATTCTGCTCTGCTATAATTTCAGGAATTATTTCATCCGGGTATATATACCAAATTTCATATCTGATTGATCCAAATTGTTCGCGCAGTTCCGGCATTGTTCCATATACAACCACCTTTCCTCGTTTTAGTATCATAATGTGGTCACATATTTCTTCAACCTGGGCAAGATTATGTGCAGAGAGAATGATTGTCTTACCTTCTGTTCTGAGCTGCTTGAGATATTCAATAATAAAACGGGTAGTCATGGGATCAAGTCCTGAACCCGGTTCATCATAGATTAGAATGGAAGGGTCATGGATGAGCGATCTCGCAATTGCAACTTTCCGTTTCATACCTTTCGAGAGGTTACCTAGGCGTTTCTCATCGGGCTGAAGAGATAATTGTGCCAACAACAGGTCAGCCCGTGCATTGATGGTTGTTTTATCCAATCCGTAGATCTCTCCAAAAAAGGACAGGTAATCAGGAACAAGCATGGTTTCATACAATCTTGACTCTTCAGGGAGGTATCCTATCCGTGATCGAATCTGTATCGGATCACTAATAAGATCAACATTATTGATCAAAAGAGAGCCTGAAGTTGGAAGGATGAGACCTGACAGGATCTTAAGAAGAGTGGTTTTGCCAGCACCGTTATGTCCGATTATTCCAAATATCTCTCCTTCCCTGCAGGTAAATGAAACATCGGAAAGGGCAGAAATATCTCCGTACTGTTTGGTAAGGAAGGATGCCTCTATCATACTGATGTATGCTCCTTGTTTCTCTTACATTAAAGAGTTACGGTAAGAATTGATATATAATACCGGCGAACTATCACGCAATGGAGGCAGTACATCAACTCCTTACCATAGCAATATGGGAGATTAAACGGTTTTCCAAAACGATGACCCGTGATCTCCTTCCTGTTGCAATAGTGCTCCTGGTACTTCTTGTTGCAGTCAGTGGTTTTACTGCCCAAAAAGGAATTCACCTCCAGGACGGGATGTACCGCATTGGCATTGACAGTCCGATATACCTTGATATTATCGGTAGTGATCCCAGGTACCTGGCTTATTCTCTTCCATCTGATGTTCAAAATATTCGTGCACTTGGCCTTGACCTTGCGATACGGACTGGTTCCCTCCTCCGAACAAATAGTGATAAAGGAGCAGCAGCACAGAAGAGTTTTGAAAGGGACTACCAGTCATACCAGGACTATTTATACCGGCAGCAGGAAGACCTCTTTGCATCATATCCAGTCTGGGTAGACAGCGAATATGTTGTAAGTGAACTTGATTTTCTTGCAACCCAGAGCGGACAACAGATTTCTGCACCAAGACGGGCAACTGATCAGCCTCCTGTGCCGGAAGAGCCAGAAATTGATATTGCTCTTCCTTCAGGTATTGCTCCTTCTGACATGGAAGATCTCCGAATACAACTTGAAATGGAAGCAGCGAGGGGAACAGATCAACTTGGACGTTATACCGATATAATTCAGCAACAGGAAGCACTTGGGGATATCAGAATTCCTTCAATGCTCTCACCACCTCTGCCATTTGATACGATTATTTTTATTTTCGTCTTTATTTTTCCACTCTATTTTTCATCACAGTTTTTCATGATGAGTATCATGAATGAGAGGACTCTCCGGCAGGGTGAAGCACTGATTGCCTCACCAGTGAGTCCTTCAATTATTATTTTAGGGAAAATGCTTCCTTATGCTGGTGGTATGGTTCTCATAGTAATGGCAATACTCTGTTCGGTCAAGGCCGATATTGCTGCAATTCTTCCCTTAATTCCTGTTATATTGTTTTTTTTGTCGTTTGCATTGTTTATAGGGATGGTGTCACGCAGCTACAAGGAATTATCCTTCATCTCTATTTTTTTCTCTACAATAGCAACATCATACCTCTTCTTTCCCAGTATTTTTGCAAACGTCCATATTGTAAGTCTTCTCTCCCCCGTAACTCTGGTAGTGCATGTCATTGATGGAACCGGGTACACCCTGACAGACTATCTCTATTCGACAACGCTCTTTTATTTAACCAGTATTATCCTTTTTGTTGTTTGTGTTCAGAATTTTCATGAAGAACAGTTGTTCACAGAAAAAAGCCTGCATGAAACAGTGGCTCTTTACCTTGGTGCTCTTATTTCCACAAGATACTGGTATTTCTCTCTGATTCTGATCACGGTAATGACAATTCCTTTTGTATTCATGGCACAAATGATGTACCTGGTTCTTTTTTTTAATCTCCCGATGCCCTTTTCCTTAATTCTAATTATGGTTCTTGCTGCATTAACCGAGGAACTTGTAAAAGCTGCAGGATTTATCGGTCTTATCACCCACCGTCACCCTGCCCTTTCATGGCGGGTAGTAATCCTGTCTGCATTTCTTATTGGTTTTGGATTTTTACTTGGTGAAAAACTCCTCTTGTTTGCTACGATATCACAGATAGCAGACTCAATCTTTGGAGCCGCCCTCTTTCTTTCCGTTGGTCTTCTCTGGATACCATTCCTCCTCCATTCAGGAACAGTTCTCATAACCGGGATCACCCTGAAGATCTGGGGGAGGGGGGCACTCCCTCTTGGAGTAATCGTTGCAACAATTGTCCATACGGTTTACAACCTGTACATGCTCAGGGGGTGGGTCTGGTGAACTTATCCCTGGTTCGTATCATCGCAATAAAAGAGCTGAAAAGTATCAGGTCTGAAAAAACAATCATACTGGCAATTCTACTTCAACTCTTCATTGCCATGTTCTCATCATTTCTGATGGTTGGTCTTTCTGCAATGTACGATCCTTCAATGTATGGCAGGATAACCGGCATCCAGTATGGTGTGGGATTTGTTGGAAATGAGACGATACTTTTTGATCTTTTTGAGAAAGAACCTTCGTTTAAACCTTATAGGATGGACCCGGGCATTGCTCTTGGTGCTTTAAAAGAGAGACAACTTGCTGCAGTTGTTTGGCCTTCAGAAACGCTTCCTGACGCTGAAGATCCGGTGACCGTTACACTATATACCATCAGCAATGATATTCAGTCCACGGTTATTGAAGTAAAAATAAAAGATATTCTTCTTGAATATGAGGAAATCCTGCGTGATATTCGAAAAGATCGAATGGATTTTCATCCGGTCCAAGTAACTCCATCTCGTCCGGTTGTGCAGAATTCATTTTACGAGTTCATTTATGGTCTTCTGATCCCGATGCTCCTTTTTATGCCAGCTATAATTTCTGCAGGACTTGTCATTGATCTGATTACAGAAGAATATCAGCAGCAGACACTTGACACCTTACGCTCCACTCCTGCAACCCTTGAAGAGATAGTATATGGGAAAATCCTGGCTTGCATCCTTCTTATTCCGTTTCAGGCAGGATTATGGCTGATCCTATTGACCATCAATGGAATTCACATAGTCTCACTAATTGAGGTTTTGTTGCATGTTGTCTTAACTTCAGCAGCATTGGTTTTGATTGCTGCTGCCATTGCTGTTTATTACCGTGACCGGACAAAAGCACAGTTTATCTTTTCAACCGCGGTAATAATCGTCCTGCTGCTTATTCTGGCATTTCCATCTAATCCGATTAACCTGATTGTCCTGTTAGCATCAGGTGGGGCACCATTCTATCATTGGGGTGTAATGGCAGCAATGGCCTCAGGATGTCTTATTATGATTATCCTGGTCCGCAATCTGGTAATGAAGATTGAATACCGGTAAATCCCTGATTATGGTTATTCAAGGATTTCATGTTTTGCAGATGCTAGTTTTGGTTCTAATTTTGCTGCAGTCTGTAATGCCAAGTCCGCACGATCAGACAATCCTCCCGCCTTCATAATTACCCCGGCATTAAACCAGATTTTTGGCATAGTTGGAAATGAAGAAAGTGCTTTTTCAATTGCAATGAGAGCTGCATCATAATTGCCAGTTTTATAATGGAGAACAGAAAGGTAATGCCACCGTATTGAAAAATCGTTGTGTTCCTCTGGGATATGGCTGAAATCACTGATTGCTCCTGTAATGTCCCCCGTTTTATATTTAATAAAACCACGACGGAAAACATATTCCGGATTATCAGGAAATTGCCTGACAAGCACTTCAAAATCAATCAGAGCGTCCTGAAAAGCACCGGTATCAAGGTGGCACATCCCCCGATAGTATAGGATATCAAAATCATTTATACCTCCGACTATTGCATTACTAAAAAAAACGCAGGCCTCTTTCAAATCACCATCACGGAATTTTTTCAGGCCTTCGATGTATGCCTTTTTAGCCTGTTCGTCTACCCGTGTTTCTGCCTGGTTTTCCATATTATACATGTTGCAGATTCCTCTATTTGAAATCATCATACAATATGCGGGAAATTATTTCCTGACTTTCATACTGGTTACTCTTTTAATGTATAACAAGCCTATTATCCCACAATCGCTAATAATCCTGATTATGCACAAGTCAACAAGTCTGGTGCTGGTTGTGGGGATTTTTATCATCCTTGGTGTAATTGTTCTTGCTGATGGCATTACACCGATTTTAAAGAGTGAGAAAGAAGTGAATAATTCTGCAATAATTGCTAACAATACCTCAGAGCAGGCAGAAATTCTGGTCCGGTTCAATCCTGACCTCTGGAATACAACTGCGCTGCAAACTGCTGCAAATGCTTCACATTCCCATATCCGTGCATCGGTTGAAATGGATTATGATGAACTTGGACTTTCTGGTCTTCAACTCATACTGCTTCCTCCCGGAATGTCTGTTGAGGATGGAGTTGCTTATTACGAAAACTTCCCATATGTTTTATATGCAGAGCCAAATGCTGTTTACTCCATAGAAAATTCTAAAAATCAGGTGGAACCCCAGGTTACAAATGAGTCGACTTCCTCTTTGATTTCTGAAGAAATGAAGGAGAGTCCTACAAGGCTGCTTATTCAGTTTAATGTGAGTCAATTTTCTGATGAAATTCAGTTGAACGAGTACGCAAACAAGACACATGTATCCCTGAACGCTACCCTGGTCAAAGATTATACTCCTGTTGGTCTGTTTGGTTTGCATCTGGTAGATCTTCCATCCAACATGACAGTAAAAGAGGGCGTTGGTCTTTATTCAAATGCCAGTTCAGTTCTCTTTGCAGAACCTGATTATCAAATCAGATTAGATGAACCGGAAAAAGCATAACTGGTTCAGAGGGGAGACATCCGGTATTTTCCGGCACAAATATCCCCGACCCATTTTTTATACATTTCAATACCTTCAATCATCCGCGATCCAAACTTTCTGAAGAATGCTTCTTCTTCTCTAGAGTTTTGTGGAGTTTTTTCAAGGTATTCAAGAAGTGCTGCTTCCCCGTCAAAATCAGTTGCCGCAAATCTGATAAAATAATCTCCATAAGGAGCCATCATTGCTTCTCCTGTCACAGTTGCAACATGATAGGGATGAGCAATCATTGCAGGTGCAAGATCATTGGAGTGCATGATTCCGGCATTTTGAAGTTCAGCGGTGAGCGGGTTCATATCAACCATAAAATAAAAACCTGCTTTTGGAACGGTCACCTTAATTCTCTCATTCTCCCGGCATATGTCAGCAAGCCTCGTTGTAAATATCCTATGAATATTTCTGACTGCATTGAGGTAATGACTCATTTCTTCGCCAGATTCATATACGGCAATGCCTGCTTCTAGTATAGGGGTTGCAGAACTCGTATATACAGTTGCAGCAATTTTTGCAATATCCTGGATAACTTCCGGATTACAGTCTTCCGGCATGATGCAGCTTCCCAGACGATACCCCCCGGCTCCCATGGCCGCTGAAAGACTATGGATGACAAAGGTTCCCTCTGGAAAGACCTTTCCCATGCTGATGAAGGAATCCGGGTCATACGTCAGAAGGCTGTATACCTCATCAGCTAGAATGAAGGTATGATACTTCTTGCAGATATTTGCGATTTCCTGCAATTCTTCATGCGAATATAGTTCTCCAGTAGGATTACCCGGATTATTTAGGATTAACAGGTGTTGTGTTTTTACCAGCCCCTTGAGCATTGCTTCAAGAGACTGGGGCCTGATTTTAAAATTATTTGTCCTGTTGGTATAAAGCCGGTAATAAGGAACGTTCAGGATTCGGAGTTGTGGAAGGTATCCAAGCCATCCTGGTGACGGGATGATAACCGAGCCAGTAAGCAGGGTTAAAAGCGAAAAGATTAGTCCTTTTGCACCATGGCCGACTACCACTCGGGATGGATGAACATCCATGTCAAACTGTCTTCGGTAAAATAAGCTGACTGCATTTCTGATCTTTTCGTTTCCAATGGGATACGAGTAACTTCCCTTTCCGCTATGTAGGGAAAGCGCTTTTTGTAAGGGAGCAGGGACTGGAAAAGGTGTCTGTGCAAGTCCAAATTTAAAAAAGGGAGTCTGACACCCCTGCTCTGAACAATGTTCTTTTTGCTGCTCAATCAATCTGAAATATCGAAGGTGTTCCGGAACCTGAATCCGGTCTACCTTGGCATCGATAATAATGCCGGCCATATGAGAGAAGTCTCATAGAGAGTGGATTAATCTTTCCCTTCTTCGTAGATGTTTACCGCAACCGGTAATATCCCTGGTCTTTCATCGGTCATGAATGAAGTGTACGCAAGGATATGAACATAATATTCCAGGTACCCCTGAATAAAATCAGAAAGACCCTGTGATCTCCTTCCAAGGATAAGGACTACGACAAACTGTATCAACATGCAGATACCTGCAATAAATCCGTACACTGCGAGAATTATTCCCAGGATGAAACTGTAAATTATCCTGATAAATAGTTCGATTCTGCTGGCTTCCTCTTCATATGCAAAAAGTTGTTTCATTTTTTCTCCTTACTTTGATGCAGGGATCATTGGATTAGGTCCTGCACCTGAAATAACAATACTTGCTGTCTTGCTCACGGGATCATATCTTCCCTGCTTGTCGTCATCAATTATTACCGGTTCAACACTCATGGTTGCATAACCGGCGTTCAGAGCACGAAGAGATATCCTGGCAATTGTTTCCACGGAGATTCCAGGTTCTGTCCGCCCTGAAGGATCTGCTCCTTGGATCATGACTGTTGTGCTGTTAATAGGGGTGACTTTATTCAGTGAAACCCATCCGGGAAAAGTGATGGTTCCAAATGATGCAACCATCGGATTATCCATAGTCAAGTAGAGAGTAAATCCTGAAATGCCTGAATTACACCCTTCCATGACAAGTTCGATCTCCGGTTGTTCGCCCGGGTTTGATTCGACGACTGAAGGATTAAAAAAAAGTAGTGAATATGCACTAACTGTTGCGACTGTAGAGCAAAGTACAATTAATACTACAAGCATTCCGAAAATAACATGCATGTTTTTCATCTTTTCACCTCACACCATCTGGTATAATTTCACGACATCTCCATATCCAACAAACCCGCTTCCATCAAAGTCGAACTGCCCGAGGGGTTGTTCTTTTATGGCAAAGAGGATCTGATCAAACAGAAGTTTTGTATCGTCATATTCCAACCATCCGTTCCCGTTAATATCTTCATAAAGGCCATCATCATTAGGATCTGTTGGTAATGGATATTTTTCTCCTTTATTGTCGGCGAATTGCTTAACCGGTTGATATGGTGGTTTTACTCGGATATAATCACTTTTTTCTGTAACAGAGCTGATGCCGTCCCTTGAGGTGGTCAGGCTAACTGAATATGAGCCAGGAACCATGTACAGGTGAACCGGGTTTTGCAGTGAGGATTGTTGTCCGTCACCAAAAGACCAAAACCATGTGTCAGGCGAACCTGATGACTGATCGATAAACTGGACATTTAATGGTATGGTTCCACTTGATGGTCTGGCAGTGAATGATGCATTCAGGGGCAGATTGATATACAGAGCATTATACGCATTCAGCCTACCTCCAGTAGCACATTTTCCCATAAGCCAGTATTTTTGATCTACGGTATTTAATATCAGGTTTTTAATTTGTGATGCTGAAAATTCAGGTTTCACACCTTTTATTAGTCCAGCTGTTCCTGATACAAATCCCACCGCCATTGATGTCCCGCTCTTATAGTCATATGTTCCAGGAACGGTGCTGTAAATTTCATCTCCGGGTGCCATGAGGTCAATGGTTACCGCACCATAATTTGAAAACCAGGATAGATGGTCAGCCTTGTCAGTTGAGCCGACTGATAAGATATTGGGGCAGTCATATGAGGCGGGATATTGCGGTATTGAATCAGTGTCATATCCTTCATTGCCTGCTGAACAGATAAAAAGTGCATCTGAACTGTCTATTGCCTCTTTTAATGCTTCACTGTAACTGTATCCTCCCCAGGAACAGGATATGATTTTTGCACCCCGGTCTTTTGCATAAGTAATTCCCATTAATTCAAGTGCAGTATTTGTTATTCCATTTGAATCAATTATTTTCACTGGAAGGATTTTTGATTTCCAACTAACACCGGCAACTCCCAGGTTATTATCTGTTGCTGCACTGATAATTCCGGCAATGTGTGTTCCATGACCATAATCATCCTGGGGGTCATCATCCATGTTAACAAAGTCGTATCCGCTGACACACCTTTCCACAAGATCCTCATGATTATATTCAACACCAGAGTCAAGGACTGCAATTATTACATCAGGGCTACCAGTTGTAATATTCCATGCTTCAGTAGCATGGATATCTGCACGACCGGAACTGACATTATAGGTATTGTATAGGCCCCATTGGTTTTCAAATCCAGGATCATTAGGGATAGTCATCCCTGCAGGTTCTTCCTTTTGTTCATTGGCTTTATCTGTTACATCAGAAACAGGTGATGGTGCCTGCATGATATAATTTGGTTCAGCATACGAGACATACTGACTTGATTTGTAAAAATCCACCGCATCTGTCACGGATGAATCGTTTGGAATCTGAACAACCTGTAGTCCGTTTATACCAAGTTCCTTTGAAGACAGAATAGTATCTGCTCCAATTTTTGAGTTGAGTGTTGAAACAACAGATGTCTCTGCAGTAACTGAATCAAGGTCAGCAAACCTGACAATTACTTGCCCCGGTACATAATCCTGAGTAATCTCTTCTGCTTGTACTGCCCCGCACCACAGAATAAGCAGAACACAAACCAGACAAACTCCCCTATTTAAAGATGGTCCCAAATTTCTCATCCCTCATCCCTCTGTATCCAGAAAAATATGACGAAAGCTAATAATCTATTTTTTATATATCGTTATTGTATATATAATTAGCAGATGAATATTCCCAGATGCCACGGTATACCGCTTGAAAAGAACTTTTGTGCAGTATTTTTCGGTTCCATTTTTTCCTACATCATAACTAATTCAAACCAGGCTCTTTTTTATGCCTTTTCCTAGAAATTTTTCCCGATATGATAATTCATGTTCTCTCAAAATTTTTGTTACTGCGAGTTAATTGAGAAATTTCTTCAAAGATTGTAAATTTTCTGAACTAGGATCTTATCTGATATTACTAATGAACACTCATAAGCTCTATACAGATGAATTGTATTATTCGCCCCGCTACCCGTTCAGATTGTTCTAAAATCCTGGAACTGATAAAAGAGCTTGCAGAATATGAAAAGGCCCTTGATCAGGTAGAAGTTTCTTTTGAACATTTCGAAGAATCAGGCTTTGGTCCATCTCCCGTATGGTGGGCTGTTGTTGCTGAAACGGATGGTACAGTGGTAGGATTTGCCTTGTATTATATCAGATATTCAACATGGAAAGGACAAAGGCTCTACCTTGAGGATATTGTTGTAACTAAAAGATACCGTGGAATGGGTATTGGAAAACAACTTTTTGATGCTGTCATTTCAGATGCAAAAAGTAAGAATCTGAATGGAGTAATTTGGCAGGTTCTTGAATGGAATGAGCCAGCAATACGATTTTATGAAAAATATTCTCCTTCTTTTAACCAGGAATGGATTACCTGCACAATCGAAAAGGTGTGAGCAGATTCACTCATCTCACTCATTGCAGTAACTAGAAAAACATCTGGTAATAAATTATGCGAGAACGACCATAGGTGGATTTTTTCCAACCGGGAGAATTTCCGAGAATAATATATTTCTTTTGTAACCTATGTATCATATGATATATCGCAACATCCGGTTTTTGTAAAGGTTATCTGTCTGGGGTTTTATTCTGAATAAAGAGGTCGGGATAGCAGAGAAAGTTCAGAAATGGCTTTCAATGGGGATGGCGTTCCTCAAGAAAGATCAATTGGACAGGGCATACTATGCATTCAAGGAAGGTCTTCGTGTCGACCCTGAAAATTCAGATCTCTGGTTTCAGACTGGTCTTGTTCTTGCAAAACAGGAACGTCACCGTGATGCAATCAAGATGTTCAAAAATGCCCTAAAATATAATCCGGACAATCTGAATGCCGAACTTCGCCTTGGAATGTCAATGCATGAAGTCGGTATGTATAAAGAGGCAATTCCTGTACTGACCCGTCTGGTAGACCGTGAATCCGAAAATCCCCTTGGATGGATGTACCGGGGTGCCTGTTATCTGGCACTAAATAAGTATCGTGAAGCTTTATCCGACCTGAATATGGCAATTGATTGGGGAGCTGATCAGGCAGAGGTTTGGGTTTTAAAGGGTTATTCCCATGTTCAGATCGGAGAATTTCAGGATGCACTGGATGCATATAATTTTGCCATTGAAATTAACCCGGATGATCCGGTTGCTTTCTATGGACTTGCCAATACTCTTATACATCATGAAGAGCGGGAACTGGCGATTGATGCCCTGAAAAAAGCATTAAAAATTGACCCTGAATACCCTGATGCATGGAGAATGATTGCAGATCTCTATGCAGATTCAGGTGATATTCCCCATGCTATTGGATCGTATGAACAAGTACTAAAGATCGAACCCTGGGATTTAGATACCCGTTATACCTATTCTATTCTGAAAGCAGAAATATCAGATGATAAATCAACGGTGCTGGATATATTAAATCAGATTGTAACCGAAGGTCAGGAAACTGTCACTTTTTATAACAACCATGGTCTGACGCTTATGCACCTGAAAAAGTATGATAGTGCCCTTCAGGCTTTTAATCGTGCATTACAACTCGGTCCAGACAATTCATCCGTCTGGCATAACCATGGAGCAGCACTGTACAAATTAAGGTGGTATAAGGATTCCATGAAATCTTTCCAGCAGTCACTGAAATTAAATCCAAAAAATGTGAATGCATGGATTGGAATAGGAATGGTCGCAACGGCACAATACGAGTTTAGCCGTGCTGCTGCTGCATATACTCATGCGACCGATTTAAATCCAAGAAAAGTGAACATCTGGATAATGCTGGGTGATATCCAGACTGAACGAGGTCTCTATAAAGATGCTGTTGCAGCATATGAGAAGGCCCTGGAACTGGATCCTGAAAATAACGTAGCCTGGAATCAGCGAGGTCTGGCTTTAAGACTAATGGATAGTCATCCGGCTGCTCTAGAGTCCTTTGAACATGCAGCAGAAATGAAAAGTTCAAGATCAGAGTCATGGATTAATCATGCTATTACCAGTTTTGAACTTGGAGAATATGATAAAACAGTAGTCTCTTTTGAACGAGCCTGCAAACGGGGACCAATACCCGTTGACAGCTGGCTTATTTATCTGAATGCCCTTGCTTACGAACATGAAAGTACTAAAGTAATCAAGGGATGCGAACGATTCATAGAACTTTTCGGACCTGACGCAGAGGCCCTCTTTCTTCTGGGTGTTGCCCAATACGAATTAAAACAATATGAAGCAGCCCTTCATCATTTTAGGGAGACATTAAAATTAGATATAGATCACACCGACTCGCTTTTCTGGGAAGGTCTGACCTTATTGGAATTATTCCAGTTTAATGAAGCTATTGCTTGCTTTGAGAGGGTTGAAGATAATAATCCTGATGATTACATGGCATGGTTTTACCATGGCAAGGCCCTTTTTTCTTTAAAGGAACTTCAGAAAGCTGAATTTATCCTGAAACACTCTCTGGCTATTAATGATCAGTCATATGATGCATGGTATCTTCTTGCAGAGGTTCAGAGTTTACAAAAATCATACTCTGATGCACTTCAGTCTATTGGTCGGGCATTGGATCTTGTACCGTCAGATATTGGTGCTCTTATTACCAAAGCAGGAATACAGGCTTCTTTAGGCTCTTTTAAGGGTGCATGTCAGACCTATGCTGCAATCAGTGAACCGCATGCCAGTGAAGGTAAGGTTTTGTACGGATATGCCAAGGCATTATACCATACCGGACAGTTCCATGATGCCTTTTCTAAAGTTACCCGGTTATTATCTTCCGATGAAAAAAATCCAGAATTATGGGAACTCAAGGCAAAAATAAAACGTGCTCAGGGACAATTTGAGGAGGCAGCGGCAGCCCTGGCCGAAGCCTGCAAATATGCACCCCAGAATAAGAAATTGTTGTCACTTCAGGGAATTGTCCTTTATGAAGCAGAAAAATATCCAGAGACAATTGAAGTACTTGACAAAGTGCTAACAACCGATCCACAAAACGGAGAATTGTGGAAGCGAAAGGGTGCTGCTCATGAGGCTCTTATGCAGTATGATCTTGCCTCAGAATGTTATGAAAAAGCATCAGGATTGTTACAGGAAGATCCCGATCTTATCCGGAGACTTGCGGTTTGTTTATACCGATCAGGCAAATGTGCTCTCTCGATTCCCCGGCTTGATCAGTATCTGGAGGTTGTACCTGATGATTCGGAAATATGGGAGATGAAAGGCAGGGCCCTATTCAACCAGGGTCAGTTCTCGTCAGCATCTGCTGCATTATCCCAGGCCGTTCTTTTAAAACCTGAAGATGTGAATCTTCTCTTTCGTTATGCAAAAAGTCTGGTAAATTCAGGAGAATTTCTGACTGCAATTCCGCCAGTTGATCATGTTCTGGAAAAAGATCCTGATAATGCTGAAGCATGGAAGCTCAAGGCAGAAATCGAGCAGTCCCTGGGCCGTGATCAAGAAGCTGCACATGCAGTAAAAGAAGCACTTCGTCAGATTCCTAATGATCCTGGTCTTCTTCTTTCAAGGGTGAAAACACTCTACGACAGTGATACTTATGACGAAGCACTTGATCTTATTCGCAGGGTCCTTGATAAATCTCCTGAAAATCTCGAAGCCTGGTTGTTATATGCTGAATTACTCTGGATGACTGCAGATCATAATGCGGCTGTTGCAGCGCTTGATCGTATCCTCGCACAGGATGAATCAAATGCCCATGGATGGTATCTCAAAGCAGATTCGCTCCAGAATGAAGGAAGATTTGAAGAGGCTGCTGTTGCCCACGAACGGGCATTCTCACTTGGAGGTGATCCTGCAATTGGATTGTTTCTCTCCAGAAAAATGCGGTATCTTCAGCATAAAAATAGGTAGACCACGATACCAGATCTGATTAGAACTGATGGGTTATTTTTGCGTGTTATACATGATGTTTGCTGCTTGTAGTCTGAATCTAATATTTGTATGTAATTTTCAGCCAAAATTGATGTCATTTTTAAATGATCAGGTGGTCTTTCCCCAATCTCTTAAATATTTCGCCGTCTACCATTCTTACAATTAGTGTGTAATTTCAAAGGAGAGGGGAAACTGATGGAGGATAAGGTGAAATTTAACCAACGAACGCTATTAATCTCGTGTCTTTTGATAATATCTTTTATAATTCCCTGTTGTGTCGGATCTGCGCCGTCTGTACAACCAGTTCAGAATCAGGTTGTGATCTTTTCAGGTCAGATACCATTCGGAGATGGGACAGTATCAATACGTTCTGATTCTGGGGTGTTATCCCAGGTTCCTGCCATGACCCCTATTGGGATAATTCAGGCTCTTGCGGGGACCGGTATGATAAATGAGTATCATATTGGGGATGAATTATTTGAAAAAAGGGGTATTTTTACACTTGACGGAATTAATTCATACCTGGTTTCAGAATATGATACCTGGTATGTCACAGTAAACGGGATTCAACTCCGTGAGTTTCTTCTTCCTGCCAAAGAAGGACTTAATACGTTTACATTAGATAACGGAGATGATGTTCTGTATGCTTATGGTGATCCAACTCTTCCTGTTGGTGCAGCAAAAGCGTTGATCTGGGTACAGATAGGGAATAAGAATAGTATGATGCAATACTTGTCACCGCTTCAGATCCCTGTTTCATACCCGGTCATAACTACACCATTTCCCACTCCTCCTGCAACTCCAATTCCTGTTCCTGTTGTTGAGTTAACCGCAGTTCCGAGCCCGGTTTCAACTGAGATCCCGGCAGTCAATGTTACTGTGATGTCAACCCCTGAATTGACTCCCCTTCCAATTCCCTCTCCTCCTGCAACTCCAATTCCTGTTCCTGTTGTTGAGTTAACCGCAGTTCCGAGCCCGGTTTCAACGGAGATCCCGGCAGTTAATGTTACTGTGGTGTCAACCCCTGAATTGACTCCCCTTCCAATTCCCTCTCCTCCTGCAACTCCAATTCCTGTTCCTGTTGTTGAGTTAACCGCAGTTCCGAGCCCGATTTCGACGGAGATCCCGGCAGTCAATGTTACTGTGGTGTCAACCCCTGAATTGACTCCCCTTCCAACTTCCACTCCTCCTGCAACTCCAATTCCTGTTCCTGTTGTTGAAGTAAATGTTTCTCAAACAATTAACGAAACCATATCAACAGATTCAGAAATAGCCAACAACACATCGACATCAGAAGGCATTTTTTATGATGATGTAACGAAAGAAGACAAAGAACAAAAAGAAGATGACCGGATAATTTTTTCCGGCAATTATGTCCTTCCGGAAGGAACTGTAAATGTTACAGAAAACACCGGACTCGAATACCAGATCTCAACCAACACTCCTTTAGGCCTTTTGCATATGCTGCTAACAGATAATCTGATTGAAACTTTAAGCATAGACGACAGGGGGATGCGTAAGGGAGGTATCCTGATACTTGAAGGAGTTAATGGTTATTTCAATACGGCAAGTAAAGTCTGGTATGTTAAAGTCAATGGCAATGTCCTTGAGGATTATCTTGACTCACAAGAAGGTCTGAATATCTATCTTCTTAGTGCTGGAGATACCGTTTCTTATTACTATGGAAATCCGGATGAACCTTTACAGATGGCAGAAGCAGCAATCATTGTGGCATTAAAATAAAAAAAAAATTATTTCCACCGTGATAAGGTGGAAGTAAAAACTTTGGACATCTCTTTTGCCTTATCAAGGGACATTTCTAACTGGCTGGCAATAAAGGGTGCAGATTTTTCAATCATTGCATCCTGTGTAAGGTCTGGTTCGGTAAATGCTCCATGCTGGTAACAATAAACACAATATCTGTAACTTGGTGTTTCATCCTCTTCTGTCCCTGCATCTTCAGGAGAAAAGAGGGGCATTCCACAACTCTGACATGAGGGAACAATCCTCCCGCTCCACCGTTTCAGGGGGCTGATCTGGTTTTGCATGAACATCCTGGCTTTATCAAGCGGCATCCCGAACATTTGTGACATCATACCCGCTCCAATTTCAGCCATCTTTTCGACATTACAGTTATCATCTGTAAATTTACCGTTCTGGTAGCAATATGTGCAATATATATTCGATCTGCTTCCATCAGATTCAGTACCATAATCTTCATCTTTCATAAATGGCATGGCACAACTTTGACAAATTGAAGAAAATTCGGTAATTTTAATTCCTCCTGGTCTGGATGTCACTGCCATGATTGTTCTTTATTCATGTTTAAACGGCAATGCACATCCAATAGGATTGTATGAATTCAGGTATTTGAATCTTTAATAAACAGGGTGAAAGTGAAGATGCAATTCAGACTGTGAATAATCATGCCATAATAACTTATTTTGTCATAAATCCAGAGTATAATTTTTTTTATCTTTAAATCTAATACTCTACATGGCCAGTTATGTCTGTACAAAATGTGGTTATCTCTTTGATGAGCGGTTTGGAGATCCGGAGCACGGGGTAACTGCAGGAACACCGTTTGAAAAAATCCCTGACTCATGGCTCTGTCCAAGGTGTAAGGCTACAAAGGCATTTTTTGCAAAACGCAACGAATAATTCTTTTTTTAATTTTTAACTGAATCTTTTGGTTTCTTCTCTAATGGCGGTCTAGTTCTTCATTACATAATCTGTCACATCGCTGGATACCCTGGTTGTTTCTTGGCACATATTCCCAGGTAATATGAGAAAAATCTGATGCCAGAGAGTGAACTTTGTCATAAAGAATTTTCAGATGTGGTTTATTGACTTTGTATGTCCCCGTTATCTGTCTGATAACAAGCTGACTATCTGAATACAATCTGATATACTTGTCCTGAAATTCTCCAGCCTTTGTCAGTGCCTGAATTACTGCAGTATATTCTGCAACATTATTCGTGGTATCTCCGAGGTATTCTGAATATGTTGCAATCTCTATGCCTTCTTTATCGATGAGGATATAGGCACAGGCAGCTGGTCCGGGATTTCCCCGTGACGCTCCATCGGTATAAATCGTCAACATGTGGGGTACACTATCTACGTACAAAACACATATATTCATGTAAATGAATTTCCTGGAACTTGCCATGATGGGATTTCTCATCGGACTAACTGGTGCCCTTACACCCGGTCCCACTCTTATTGCAACCATTCAGTCTGCTCTTCACGTTGGATGGTCCGGTGGGCCCAGGGTTACATTCGGTCATATTATCGCTGAATTAGGGGTAATTGTTATCATAGCAGCTGGTATTTCTTCCATACCTGATTCTGCAGGACCGGCAATAGCAGGAATTGGAGGAATTGCCCTGTTAGTTTTTGGCGCAATGACTCTCCTGGGAGCCAGGGAAGCAGAAATTGTTAGTGGTAGTAATAAAGGAAAAACCGGTCCGGTTATTGCCGGGCTGGTAACCAGTGTTTCCAATCCTTATTTCTGGATATGGTGGTTTACGGTAGGAGGTGCTCTTCTCCTGAGCTCATTGTCCCAGGGTCTTTTCGGACTTTTTGCTTTTATTGCCGGACATTGGGCTGCTGATCTTGCATGGTTTACCTTAGTTTCAGTAGGTATATACCGGAGCAGAACCGTGCTTGGCACCAGTTTATACCGGGGTATTCTAGTTTTGTGCGGTATTATTCTGATGATATTTGGATTATGGTTTATTTCCCAAATAAATCTCTCCTTTACTGTGGAATGAGTGCAGAATGGTTTGAACATATGCATCTGAATATTAGGCAGAAGATAATTTTCATAATCAGTATATCCTGAAAAATAATCCAATTAATGACTTAAAAATCCAAAGTAAATTACCATTTTCTTCTCTCCAGTAGAAATAAAGGGGTCATAAACCCTTCTGAGCGCATGTTTTATTGAGTACAGAGCTTTATAGTATTGGACTTTTAACTTGTCAATTCTCTTCGCAATTTAATTCCTGATTCCTATTATGGCCATGATATGGAAAATTATTTGCCAGGTAACTCTAATGCAGATTTACTCATCCAAACACCTTGCTCACAATCAGGAAAATGACAAGAAGACATGCAAATATGCCTGTAAATATGATGGGGATATATTTTTCGTATGTATTTCTGTCATTTTTTTCCATCCTTTCCTGAATTAATTTAACTTCATTAAAACAGGTAGTCATTTCCTGTTTTAGTGGAGAAAGAAGGGACTGGACTTCATTTAGATCTGTGTTGTTATGTACCAGGTTCTCAGCCAGTCTGGTCAGTCCTTTATTCAGACTGGTCAATTCTCCTCTCAAGTAGGATATTTCATCATCCTTCATTGATATCTGTCGTAATAGATCCTTTACCTGGCTTTTTAACAGTTCATTTTCAACACGATATTTTTTTTTCCGT
>Ga0209510_1000418_pt1 | contig 59944 bp, 57 predicted proteins | sample BiotimSIPDNA_FD_185749 | JGI IMG/M metagenome (GOLD analysis project Ga0209510, IMG submission 185749) | Anaerobic biogas reactor microbial communites from Washington, USA - Biogas_R1 time_0 SIP DNA (SPAdes) (version 2) | ecosystem: Engineered > Bioreactor > Anaerobic > Unclassified | place...
TAGCCAATCTAAATCCTAAACGCCAGGAAGGCGTTTATCCGCCAAACTATTGCAGCCAACTTCCAATTGTACGAAAAAATGTTCGTACAATCTGAACTGTACGCTTATTCCATACCCTGCCGCTTTTTTTCACGAAGATATGCAAGCAGACTGCCTATCTTGCCTATTTTATTTGAACTTACATGAGTATATATCTCCGTAATCGTACTTCTGGAAAGACCTGAAAGTTCCTGTATGTATCTAAGATCAACGTCGTTTTCTAAAAGATGCGTTGCAAAGGAATGGCGTAGAGTATGTATACCACCAACAATTCTTATCCCTGCTTTTTTGCATGCATTCTCATATACCTTCTCTATGGTTCGAATCGATAACGGAACTCCAGGATTATAACCCTCAAATACATATTCGGTACACTTATCTATATCAAAGTAGTGTACATGTGCCTCTTTTTGAGCACTATCTGTAATCATTTCATCCGGTGATCTATCGGTTCCTTTTGCAAGTATCTCCACATGTACCGGCGATTTGACCGTTTCCCGGTAAAACACCATAAATGCTTCTCTTACAGGAAGTTGAGAATTGAAATTGTTATGTCTGATAATGAATTTCTCAAGTCTTGAAGTATCATTTTTTGAAGGATTTCCAGGGTTCTCTCTGATAAACTCTCGGATTATATCGGTATACCCTCGACCGGTCATATTAAGCCGGTATAGATCACGATGGAATTTCCGTGCCCAGATAAGTTCCCAGTCTGGTCCATATTTCTTGTTCTGAAGCATATACCCGTCATCTTTTTATTAACAGAATAAATTTAAGATAGTTTAAAATATTTATAGGTTCAAGAGACTAAACAGGAGATATACTGTACCTGAGTACAGGTGCACCTTCAGTCCAGCCTGACGCTCTTGCAAACATGATTTATTTCTGCATTTCAAACAGCTATCTCTTCCCCATTCTTTTTACCCGGAATAAGACAGATCGAGAACAGAAAAAAGAGAAACCAAAAATCTCCCCCAAAATCTTTCAATATTTACGGCTGCAAGCCGGTTCGAGCAAGGGTTTCCCAAATATTTTTGGGTTTCGCAAAGAGATAGGAATCGAAAAGAGAAAAGACCGTGACGCTCCGGGACCCCACCCACCGCGTCCGCACCAACTCTGCTTAAAACAAAATCTTTTATGTGGAATAGTGACTTTATCACCCCGGCCCTTCAAGGGTGCTGACTTCCGTCAGTGAGGTATAGTCCCTACCCTTTTTTTAATCCCCCCACGGAGAATTCCATAAAATACGGCCGGAGCCGGTTCACGCAAGGGCATCCAATCAACTTGTTTTGGCTCCCCCATGCGCTATTGCTTCTGGTTCCCCCAAAAAAGTTGACCGGACCCACCCTTGCTGCGCTTCCGTATCCGTAAACGTTCGCCACGGTGGCATACCCCGTGGGGGGAAATGATTTGTCGCAGCAGACAAACAGCTCTTTGAAAGTACCTTAGAAAAAGCGAAGCACCTTTACACAGAATAATCTCTAAATTAAACAGGTTTTTACCTTTTAAGGGCTTTACACAAAAGAAAGGGCAGTTTTTATGAAAAACTCAATGAATAATTCCGCAAGCAATGCAGTACAGAGAATTCTTGAAGCTTTTGAATCCGGTAACATACCAAAGGCCATAGCTTACAGCACATTTAACCCGCCTTCTAATATTCCTGCTTACAAATGGACTCGTCGCAATAGAGCACTTGCTTTTCTGCAGGGCACTGGCGATGCCAGAGGCTTCAACCAATGGAAGGAGGTCGGAAGGCATGTTAAAAAAGGGTCACGTTCAATTTACATTCTTGGTCCGGTACTGAAAAAATCAAAAGCCGCTGAAATTGAAATTGATGAAGCAGGAGAAGAAAAGGAACTTGATAATTTAAAATGTGTTGGTTATTTCGGAATCCCTGTTTTCAGAATGGAGGACACCGAAGGGGAACCACTCCAATACTCACAACTCGATACAGAAAAACTTCCCCTTGCAGAAGTAGCTAAAAAATGGGGACTCGAAATTATAGCCGGTTCATTCAACGGTGAATATTATGGGTACTATTCTCCAAAGAGAAATGAAATCGTTATGGCAACCAGTGAGGAAAAAACATTCCTGCATGAACTTTCACATGCTGCACATTACCGAGTCGATCCGAATGCATATAGCTTACCTTCATGGCAGAAAGAAATTATTGCTGAACTTTCCGCAGGAGCATTGCTTTACATGTTAGGCAAGGAAGCACAGATCGGCAATCACTTTCAGTATATAGAGAGTTATGCAAAAGAAGCCGATCTTGATCCTCTTAAAGCATGCATGAAAATTCTTGACGTATGTCTTGCAGTTATCGAGGCTATAACCGAAGAGGCAAAAACTACGCAACTTTGCAAGGTCGAGGCATAAAGCTAAAGGCGGGAGATCCCCGCCTTATTATGATCTTAACCATAATTACTATTCATGAAAGGAATTTACTATGAAAGCAGTATCACAATCAGCAACAGGAATTCTCAATATTCTTACAAACGGACTTAATGAAAAAGTAAGCCATCGAAAAATCAACAATGCTGAACCGGCTTTTATGCCGGTCACAGTTGAATATCTTTATTCAACTGTGAATGGTGATTTTTTCAGCGTATGTCATTACTACGAATTAAATGGTGACCTGATGAGAGATCCGGAAATTGTTTTTATCCGCATTAAGAACCTTTATTTCCCCGCATCATTCCAGCAAGATAACATGGGTCTTTATACGGAATTCTTTTCTTACGATGATTCCGGGAAGATTACCGGGATTCGCGTGAAATCGCAAGCGGATTGTGCTCAGTTCTGTAACATCTGGATGAATAACATCAAAGAACAGCAAAGACTATAATCCTGATAAGGATGTCTGATTTTTCAGGCATCCACCCATTCTTTGTATTCATTGTAAGAAGATGTTACATACAAGCTAATAGCGTTATCAATGGCCGCAACGAACGAGACCCACAAAGAAGTCTCGTGTAGTGGAGGCGGTTGATAACACGACCTCCAATCTACGATAAGAGTTGTCCATATTTCCACGGCCAGAAATATTGATTAGTAGTCCACAGATCTGGCCGATGGGAATGTGGGCAACTCGTTGCCTGTTAAATCAAAAAATATCCATAAAACTTAATCTTAAAAAGGAAACCGGTATGAATACACAGGAAGAGATTAAATATCAAAATCAGCTTCTTCGAGAAATGTTTCAATCAGATATGATTAAAGCATTTAATATGGCATTGACCAAAATTGAAAACCTCGAAGAGTGTTTTTCAAATGCGATGTTTCTTTTTAATGAAGCAATGAGCCAGGTAAAACAAAAAGAATCTAAACTGGTTGAAATCGGGAATTTATGTAAGGTTGCTTCAGATCAATATTCCCCTATTGATCAGATTGTTTCAGTAATTAATCGAAAGGAAAAACAGGAATGCTGACCTAATTTAAAATTGTATTGTACAATACAATTTATTCAAATATATTTGTTTTGTGCAGTACAATTTAAACCATTCTGGTATATCTATTCGAAGGATATTTATTTGATATTAAACCCTACAGCTCAGACGTATGATAACTTACTCCTTGCTTACCGCTTCATGAATGAAGCACTTTTCGGGGGCATTCTGCCCCCCTGCCTCATTACACTGCAAAGGGAAAAGAAGACTTTTGGCTATTTCAGCGGAGCTCGATTCAAACATGCTTCTGATGATTCCAAAAACACTGATGAAATAGCTTTGAATCCAACCTATTTCCGAATGGAAGGGAGAGATGACCGGGGTGTAATTTCAACACTTGTTCATGAAATGGTTCATCTCTGGCAGCATCATTATGGCAAGCCTGGTCGTGGTCGTTATCATAATGATCAATGGGCAGAAAAAATGAAGAAAATAGGGCTTATACCTTCATCAAATGGTCAGCCCGGAGGCAATGAAACTGGCGATCGAATGAGTCATTATATCGATGAAAAAGGGAAATTTGCGCAAGCCTACAAGGACCTTCTTGTCCATAATTTCAAACTCGAATGGATTGAACTGGTAGATCATTGCAAAGATAATTCCGCTGTCATTAAACCACCTCGAAAAAGTCCCAGACCATTGATGGATGATGAAGAAGAATCATTGCAACCTACAGGCGAAAAATCCATTCCTATACCGGATCGATCAAATCGCCTGAAATTCACTTGTCCTGGATGCAATCTCAATGCCTGGGCAAAACCCGGTGCAAACCTTGTTTGCGGAGATTGCGAGCAGCCGATGATTTATGTTATCTGATTTCTATTAGATGTATAGAACCATATAGCACGCTTCATATACTTCGGCGAAAGACTCAAAATCTATCCCTTCCGGTATATCTTCTTTTGGAATTATGGTTCGAAATTCATTAACATCTTTTATAAACTCTTCCTTCTCATCCATTATTCACGCAGTCCTTTTTCTTTGTGTATAATAATCTTAAGGTATTTTCCTGTTTTTTCCGTATAGTCAATAACATGCTTCGTTCCCCGCGACTTTCCATCCCAGAACGCAACAACCAAGTCGGCAGCATCAACAATCAAATCATTTCGCCGGATCGGTGCAGCCCGTCCATACTGGGCATAATCAGGGCGAATCTCTTTAAGCGGAATCTGATTTTCTTTAGCCCAGGCAGCAGCCATACTGTCGGCTCCTCGAGCACCACCAGATATGATTTCAGTAGGATTATACTCTGACATTACCGATTTGAAAAGCTGCCAGTCGTTAAAACCCCTTGATCCAACAACCGCTATTATTTTCATAATATGCCTCTAAAAAGAAAATCCCATCCTTAATGTTCTTATACCTTTTAATATCTAATATACTAATCGGATCAATCAATATCTTCTTTTTAGGACTGACTTTTGTCAGTAAGGTATTACTTTTTTTCTTTATTATTATTCCACCCAAGGGAAAGCTAAATAATACGTGCGAAGCCGGTTCGCGCAAGGGTATCCCAAATATTTTTTGGCTCCCCCACTTCCGAAGACTCCAGCGGTCCCCCCAAAAAATATTTGTGACCCTCCCTTGCTGCGCTTCCGTTTACGCTAACGTTCGCCACGGTGGCATACCCTTGGGGGGAATAATAATCATATATTACACTGTCAATTTCTTTGAACATAGTGTTTGGGCCAAATGTGAAGCACATTGCAGTAAAGTTATACCAATTCTTTTTAATTGTTTTTATGAAAGCGGAGTTATGGATTGATCTTTCTCTTATGTGATTTATTACATTTCATTGGTGGATATCCACCAACTATATTATACTTTGAAACACGCAGTATTAAACCGGCAGACCGACATTTAAATGTAGGCATAGGGATCTAAAAGCAGTAAGCCGGGGTTCCCCAGCCTATCATCCGCTGAAACTAATTACAAGTTGTTGTGGATATAATTTATGGTTTCAAATTTGTTCCTAAAATTCCATGCATGATGCCATGGAAAGAAAGATAAGAGGTCTAATGCGATGACAGAAATTCAATTACAAATTAAAGATGAAATATCAACATGTCTTTATCGGCATGGCGCACCTGTGAATTTAATCAGTGTTATCAATTCCTGGGGAGAACCCTTGAAGATAGTGAAGTTTTAAATTTTCTTAAATTATACAATTCTGGTGGCAAACCTGATATTATGTCAAAGCCATCATTTAATTAGTTTACTTATGTTATGGAAAGATACAATAATAATGAAAACTGAAGTAATAAAAAAAAGACGCCCTGGTGACAGGCACAGAAAAGATAGAGATTCTAAACTGGTTAGATTCCCAAAAGGTTTATTGGATAAAATTTCTTTTTCTTCAGATATATTTAGTTTTACTGCAAATGATCTTATTGTACTTGGTTCAATACTTATATTAAAAGAACTTAAAAAATATAAGCCAGGTGATAAGATGCCATTTTCGTTTAAATTTGATTCTCTATAGATTATTAAATCTCTAATTATAATGGAGGGTTTTAAAATGGAAGTGTCTCAAAATGTTCTTAATTTTTACAATCGATCTGAACCTCTTGTTAAAGAACTTGGCAATTGGATTGAATTTGAAGAAGACCGGCTTCAACGGGAATTATCAGAGGAAGAAATTGATTCTAAATTTAAAGAATTGCAATCAAAGCATAACCTTAATTGTCAATTATGAAAACATGGGGAGTTGTTGGTTCTCGTAGTTTTAATGATTATAGCCTTTTGAAGATAGTTTTAGATAATAACCGTCCTGATATTATCGTTTCTGGCGGGGCCTCTGGGACTGATTCAATGGCCAGACGCTACGCTCAGGAAAACAGCATTAAACTAGTTGAACATTTACCTGATTACGATAAATTTGGTAAAGGTGCTCCTCTTTTAAGGAACAAATCAATAGTTAAAGACTCTGACCATGTTATTGCATTTTGGGATGGACTTTCTTCAGGTACTCGATTCACAATTGATTATGCCCAAAAACAGGGTAAAAGTGTTCACATAATTGATACATCCCTGAAATTTAACCGCTCAAAAATTTTAAACGAGTCATCTGATAGAATAAGTGCCTGGTCTACATATTTAGATAGTCTGAGGGTCGTTAAAGGCTCTGCAAGCTTACTAAAAGCAGCAAAAAAGTCTGCTTCAATGATTTCTAACCCTGAAGAACGTCTTCAGTATTCTTATCTTTATACTAAGAGTGTTTTTAATCCTTCGAAGTATAAATCTTTAGGGGGTAAAGAGAACGTTTATTTTGTTATGCCTTCATCTTCTGGTAATCAGTTCCCATTTGCCCTTGCAATAATTTTAAAAGAAAATTTTGGAGGGGAAATTGCGACAAATTATGCTAATCAAGTTCATAGGGGCCACGTGAAAGATCTATTTGGTGTGAATAAAGTCGTGGCATCCAGGTCTTATGAGGTTACTGAAAGTTTAAAAAAAAGTGTGAGTTCCTTTAAAAATAAAAATATTGTCCTGGTTGATGATCTTATAAGTACTGGTGTCACTGTGGATTCTCTGAGGTTTGAGCTTTGCAAAGCTGGTTTAAAAGTTGACTATATTTGTTCTTTAATAAATACTTCCTCTTCCCTTTCTACTCAGAACAATATCAGTAATTTAGCTAAAAGCGTTTTTGAAGGTAGTGAATTAAATGAATATCAGCGTAAAATGAGTTGTGTTTTTCATAATACACCCGGAAACATAGTCTTTCATTTATATCGAGGTGTCAAAGGCGATTCCGATCGTTCTGTAATAAAAAACTTTGTAGATCATAAATATTCAGGCTATATCGACTACCTTTATAAGCATGATTTTTTAAAAATGAAGGAATTATATTCAGCTGCAGACATTTCTGAGCATATTAATAACAAATATGGTGTCATTCTGTCTCCGTTTTTAATTTCATCTCTTGATTCTGCTCTGGTGTCTACATCCCCTTACAAACTTTATTCTAATGTAAACTCTTCAATTCTAAGCTATCTATCTTATGGTTATTCTTGGAAAGCCAATGATAGTCTATCAAATGAGGCTTTAAAGGTTTATTCGAGTAGTAATAATGATGGTAACAAATATTTTGTTTCAAAAGATGACAGCGGTTATACTGCTTTTAGGAACAGCAACGGTATCAATCATTTTCTAGGCAAAGACCCTTCCCTTCCTTTAATTGAAAAAAGAATTGAAATTTACGCAATTAATTCTCACATTAAATCAAATTTGCAATGTATCATAGATAAACAGAAGCCTTTTCAGCTATCTATGGATATTTAATATCCTTCTCCTCTGAATGTTCGGGACAGGAGTTCAATATCATACGTATATTACGACTGATTACCCGGTAGCAGTCCCATAATAATGAAGAATCTGTTGGGTAATGAATGTTACACTCACAAACTGTGCTATCGAGCCTGAAATCAGTCCCTGTGATGATTTGCTCATTTTTTGCATACTCAAGCAGATGCTTGTTTACACGATCCCACGCTTCCCTGGAGATACATTTCCAGGCGGCGTCAATTTGATTATATTTATCATAGTACTCACGTGCTACAGGGTGATCTTTAATGTCGGTGAAAAAGAACTGTTGCTTCATTGAATATCGCAATCTCATCAATTTTTAAGGGGGTAAGAGTAAAATGAATTCTCAATTAAAGCAGATATATAAAAAATCAAAAGGACAACTTGTATTAAGTAGCAACATTCTTGATAAAGTTTCACCTCCTTTATTATTGCGTGTTACAACGAAATATGAGAGAGCCGATATAAATAAGAGAGTAATAGTATTTGGTCAGGAAACTCAAGGTTGGGGATGTATCGATACAATTGGTTTTAAAACGTTCAGTGATTTTGAGAAAACAGAAGAGGGAGTAGAAAAACTATGCAATCTTTATGAAGGATTTTGCTTTGGAAAATATAGTGATCATAAAAAAAGTCCATTTTGGAGGGCTTTTCGACAGATTGCAAACATGGTGTTTGGACAAGAATATTTTGAGTCAGAGACGATATGGAATAATTTGGTTAAAGTTGATTATGATAGAGCTTCTATAAAAAAATTACCATGGGAAGAACAGGTAAAATGTCTCGAATATTCCAGACAGATACTCTTAAATGAGCTTGAAGTGTTAAAACCCAAAACATGTATATTATTTACCGGTCCAAATTATGATTCTTTTTTATATAAAGTATTTGGAAATGTAGAATTGACACCAGTTATGAAAGATTATTCAGGAAGGCAATTATCGACATTTTATAAAGATGGAATTCGTTATTTCCGAACATACCATCCAAGTTATTTGCAAAGGGCTGGTTTGTGGAGGATCGTTGATGTAATTAGAAATAATTTATAGAACCATGTGATTTATAAAGACTGCATCTTCATCAGTTATTAACAGCCTTACTAAAATAGGTCATCATGAACATGTGCTAAATTAGGCACCGGAATAAACGGAATCTACAATGAGTGTTCATGATTAAAATATAAAATTTGTATATTTAAAAGAAAAACGAGAAGGTAAACTATCTCAGCCTTTTATTGATACTTAAAAACTATTCCTTTTTTATTTTATTAAATACATTATTTTTCTAACTGCTTATATAATTCACTTCTCATTCCTTTTGCCTTTGATCGAAAGACACCTTCATTTGCAAAAAGAGCAAGAGCTTCTTTAGTTTCATTAGAAGATAAAACTTTTTGTTCCTGTTTATAAGTTTCAATTCTTATAAAGTTTTTATACTGGAGATTCAGGATCTCTTGAAGTGTCGACCTTTGAGCTTGAATATCTAACCTAACATTTTCAATTTTAGCCTGCAATTCTCTTTCATCTGTTATCATTTTGTCATTATCCAGGACTTCTTTTCCAATTTTTTTAAATAGATCATCCTCAATAGTCCCGGTTTTATCTTTATTCGGTGCCCCGTATTCCATCGCTATTTCTGTAGTTTGCTGCATAGCTGCTATAGTTTGAGTAAGAATAACTTGAGGAGTCATGTAATGAGGAATATTTTCTTCTTTCCTGTTTCCCAATATTTCAAGTTCAATATCAACTATGTTTTCAGCTGTAACTTCTCCATTACTCTTATACTTATAGTTATTTCTCTCCCTGCTGAAAAGCTTTGAAATTCTTGAAATGCTGCTTTTATTATTGAAGGATCCATCTTCACCAAATGATTGCGAATAATCGTAAATAGATTGCCCCAGTCCCTCCCAATCTTCTACTATAACCTCTACCTCTCTGTCCCATGTGCGTTCTATATCCAAAATGTCTTTCCAGCTTAGATCTTTAAGATGCGATGTAGATCTGTCAGTCATTCTTGCGATCGATTCTTTGTATGCCCTTAGCCTGGGCAATGTAGTTCTCCACATATTAACACGATCATTAACACGTGTTAAAACACTATCAAGCCTTTCAGAGGCTTTGTTGAATGTGACTATAAAATCGATTTTCTCGTTTTTATAAACTAAAAGAACATTTTTAAGACTGAAACGATCCTTTAGACCAGAAAGACCGTTTGCTTTAAGTTCCTTTCCAATTGCAATACCTTCTTTAACACCTTTGCCAGCAGACTTGATTTTATTCAATTTTTCGATAGTTTTTAAAGCATCCATTAGAGTTCCATACCTACCGGTAACCTTGTCCTCGTCATCGATGCGCTGGCTGTAAGCATTGAGAGATAATGTAATAATAGCAATAAGTGATAGAAGAAATAATTTATCCATAATCATTTCTTTCCCTCAGATTGTTTACTATACTCTGTAAGAAAACTCTCTAACCCATATAGCAACATTTTTCTTTGTAAAACAATACCATTGGCGGACTGTGCCTTTTGAATCAGTGCTTGAGATAATGATGTAACGACAGTACCATAAACATCATGCTCTCTCAAAAGCAGCTTAAAAGCATTCTCTGAATTAGCTTTATTAGTTTCAGATTGAGTTTGAACAGATAGATCCCCAACATTATCTGTTTGTTTTTCAATAGAAGAAATAATTTGTTCGTGAGAAATATCCGCTTCAAAATCCCTTGCACCATGCTCCATTTGAACAATCTCACCGGTCCTCTGAGCAATATCAACGCCAACATCAACACCTGAAGGAGATTGACCGTCTCTCTTGCGTCTTGATATTCGATTATTAAAAGATTTGCTTATATTTTTTGCTATGGCAGTATTATAGATAGGAACTACACAATCATGAAATTTCTGCTTAAATTCACCTCCACGAGTATACATCTCTTTCATAGCTACGCCGATATTTGCACGACTTTCACGTAATTCCTTTATATCATAATCAGCCAGGTAATCTACTTGTTGAAAAATGTTTTCTTCCAAATAAACTATTTTATCGATAAAGTTTTTCCCGTCAAAATTAGCAGCATTTTGAACAATTAAAGTTACTCTCTTACTGACATTAAGAGCAGCATTAAGATGCCTCTGAAATGAAAGGGCAAGGCCCTGAACAGACTCAAGAGTGCTAATACTTGACATAGCCATCTGACGCAATGATCCGTACCATTTCGCTATATTTTTGAATATTTTTTTATCATTTTTTGGCATCTTCGGATTTATTTCAACCTCGATGTCTTTTGTAGGACCTTCCATACCAGTTTCCGGATATGTGGTATACGACAAAACGACAACAAGCAACATAGACAGTATTTTTTTCATACTTTTACTCATAAATTGCAGTAGATAACATGAGTGATTTAGCAGAATAATCTCTTATATATTCCATCTGTTTATCCATTTCGAATGCTTTCATAGCGTTGGCATAGGCCATCGTCTGGCATTTCATGATTTCAAGATCACGCAGTAGAACAAGTTCTCGAAGTTCTATATACCCGATAGCATTCTGCAAAGCCAGAATGTCTTCCTGGTTTGCATCTCGAAGTGTAGCACCATTGTTTGAACTTGAAGCAGATATTTCCTCCTGAACTACATCCTGGGGATCTGGAACTTTATCTGGATCTGAAATATCATAACTAGCTGCAGTATATAAATGAGCCTGATCTATATGCCGTATCTCATCTTCGATCACTTTCCTTGGTGTAACATTAACCTTGCCTCTGCATAATCTTTCCCATGAAATTCTAAGATCATTGGCACGTTCATCTAAAGATGAAACTTGTTTAAGTATGTATTCCATTCTTGCCATATTCTCAGCAATTATCACAGATGCCTGATTTATGATTTGTTCTTCTTGGGATAAACCGGAAGTGTTAGTATTTTCTTCGAGAATAGCGATATCTTTCTGAATTTTATCTGCTTCAATACAGGAAAAGTCATCACCACCAGTACATAATGCAGCGAGCTGGGCATGTCTGGTTTTTAAATCGATCAAGGTCTTATTTTTATAGTCTTTGTGAACAGTGCCAAATGATTTATAAGCACTCATATTTCCAACAAAGTACTTATTCATAGTTTTTGCTCTGTTGATGATATTTTCCTGAGGTGATATTTTTCCAATGTCACCAACCTTTTCCATGTCATTTAAATAACGTTCTGTTGCACCAACTGTATAGTATTCAAACATATTAAAATCATCAATCAGGTCTGCTCGATCATACCTGTTGATAGTTAATAAGTCATTAGTTGCTTGTGCCCAGGTATCCATGTTGTATGGATCTATACTCATATTATGTATTTTGTCATATATTGCTTCAGCTCGATTTTTCATCGTGGTCAGGCTTTGTTTAACCATCATGAAACTTTCCACAAGTTTTGCAGTTGACCGAACAAGCTGACCAGCCTGGAAATAAATATTAATTGCATTTCCTACAAATCCTAACTCCGTAACACTCGGCATGAATTTTCCAATGGCACCCAAGATCTTTGATTGAGCACCATAGGTACCGAAGATAATGATTATTATTAAGGAAGAAACTTTGACGAAATGCATATTAATCATCCTCGTAATAAATTTGCCATCCAGATCCCCACATTTCCGCATAGCCAACATAAAAACAATTCGGTAAATAGCGCGATTTAGGATGCTCAATCTTTTCAAAATATAATGTATCCTTGGATGAACTTAAATGATACCTGGTGACTATAGTGTCCGATGGAACATACTTGGTAAAAATGCCATAGGAATCACCGGCCATTCTTTCAGTTGATATTATCCAAAGAGTGTCCCCAGTAATACGATAATAATCAAAATCACGATATCTGAATACATTATCATTACTTATTATATAAAAAGGCTCAAATAAATAGCCTGAATCCGAACCAAAGTAATTTATGCTTTCAGGAATTGTTGAATCATAAATCAGCTCCCATACACCGACAAGATCATTATCTTTCCTGTGTGAATACTCATCATCGGGAATTTCGGGTATAATGAAATTTGTCTCATTGGATGGCTTATCATCATCGTTTTTACAACCTATCAACACAAGAATTAATGAAAAAAAACATAAAGTTATTTTCAACACCTCGGCTCCTGTTTCAGTTAATAAGGTCACCGTCCCAAATGTAGTTCGGAAAATATTGTGATTTAGGATGATCAATCTTTTCAAAATATAATGTGTCTTTTTTTTCACTTAAGCGATATAAAGCAACAGAAGTATCTGGATCATCATAATCGACTATAATGCCATTCGGATCTTTAAAATGACCACCTCTATAAATAAGCCATATAGTATCAGAACATAAAAAGTACTTATTACGGTCAGAAATCAAACAAGAATCATCATTAAAAAAGCCTGCTAAGTCAAGATAATTCCAAAAACCGCCAGCCTCTTTTGTACTGTCTTCAACCCAAAAATATTCTCTTCCCTCAGCACTCACAGTATCCAATATTTCTTTCCACCACCCAACAAGATCGTTATCTTTTTCCGGTTTTTCCACTGGCCCATTAACATCACATCTAACAAAAAACATCCCTGATATGATGAAAATAACTGTAATTATCATGTTCTTCATAAACGACTCCCCCCTTTTTAATTATTTTCAGCACTCTTCTTGTCAAGCATAATTTCTAGACGCTTCATTGGATCATTTCCGCTAAACATATCATCTGAAGGTGGTCTCAACTGAGAAATAATTGGCCAAAAGTTATCACCTTTTCTACTTTTAAACAGGTACTCTCCGTTTTCTTTCAGGGCATCATAATCAAATGTCTGCAACATGTATTCCTTATATCTCGACCAACTCTGAGCTTCATATTGTGTAGATAAAAGCATCCATGAAAGCATCCTTGCCTTTTCATTTGCCAGTTGAACATTGGCATTTGCTACTATATTAGCTGCAGCAGATGTCACATTAGACAGCCTGTAAGTTGAACCCTGGCTTCTGTCGCCTTTATGAGCATCAACTGCTTTTTTTGCTATTTCAGTAGCTTCAGTGACACGTTTGTTTATTTCCACACATTTTTTGCTGTGCTCTACCATAGCGTCATAGTTGTTATTTATGTTCTGCTGCTGACGTGACTTATACCTGTTTATTTTATCCATTTGACTCTCACTTAGTAAAACAAGCTGATGCACAGCCTGAACTTCATCGAGCAAAGCAGCTTTTACATTTGCAGTCTCATAATCTATCCAGATAAGATTCCCTTCAGGGAAAACCTGAGTAATATTAGTGAGCCTGATATCCTGACGTCTATCCCACAAATCTCTATAATAAACACCTATGTCTCTCACTGATAACACAAGACCATTCCAAGTGTCTTTCAATGCTACATAACTGTCTTTTATTTTTTTCAGGATATCCATCGTTTCTTTCCAGAGTAGATATCCCTTAACAACTTTTTGAGCTATCTGATAAGTTTTTGATGTTGTAACATAATTGTTTATCCGCTTCCACGATTCGTAAATCGGAATAAGCTTTATATCTCTTTCAGATAAAGCAAAAAAGCCCTTGCCGGTCAAATTAAGAAGCTCTGCAACGGCTATATGCTTAACTATCTCCCATGTAGCATCACCTTTAGAAAAACCGGTATCCCGTTCATACAAATCTAAAGCATCTGATCTGTACATTTTAGAGTTTTTGTCATACTCTTCCCCGCCTGGAAAAAAAGGCTTTATTCCATCAGTGCTCATAAAATGATTAAGTCCTGCAGAAGTATTTATCTGAACATATTCATAATCTTTGTATATATATAGTTCATCCTTTCTTCCATCACGATCATTATATGGAGGATATGAAAATTTTTCGCTGTTATTTTTGCCTTTTTCTTCGCCAAGTCTATTGATAACATGCAAATACCCGATAAGTACCACAACGGGAGAACCATCACGAGGTTTCCTTTTTACAACAATAGGATATTTTTGATAAATACCCCAAATTTTGCGGTCCTCGATAGAAAAGGGACCATTAACAGTTTCACAAGGAGAAGCAATCATTTTAAAAACATATCCACCAGACATAGCAGAAAACATATCAAAAACAGCAAATTCTAGGTCATCATTTCCATCAGGATACTTTGAATATCGGTCCATAGAATTACCAATATACCAGGGTTCTTCTCTGAATGCTATTAAACTGTTTGTATCATTAAATATGTCAATACCTGCAACCATTGTTCCAGATTCTTCATATATAAGATAACCTGAAGGATGAACACCACTATAATGAATCATCCATCCCATATCTTTACTGATATGTTTATCAATTGACTCGGACCTACGGTTTGAGCTCTTCCACAAAGAATAAGTAAATTCTCTAGCATCATTTGTCTTGAAATATGTTTTATATAGACGCTTATTCCTGCTTATAATATCTCTGACTTCTTCAGTCCAATAATGCTTTTTTATGACATGAATGGTTCCTACATGACCATCTCCAACTTCTCTATGACGTCTAAACCCCACCAAATAAAAAGAAGTATTAGGGTCCATCGGATCATAAGTCATAATAGACTCACCACTGAGCAAATTACCTTCTTTGTCATAAATCCGAGGGGTGACGGGTGTTTTGTCTGACTCTTCAGTATAAACACGTTCGGATCTCATTGATCCGTCTTTATTGTAAAAACCCCTATCATACTCGCTATCCATCAAATATTGTCTGTAATCCCTATAATCTACCCACCCTACTGATCCTCCATCAGTCTTTTCTTCATCTCCAAGTTCTTTTATCATACACATTTCAAACAATGCCCAATACCAATCCATATCAGGGCAATGGGAGAAAACGCCGGGGTTTGTATTATTTTCATCATCCGGAGAAGACGGGATCATCATTCCAGTCTCTTTATCAGGAAGAGGCATTCCTACATGATCAAATTGAACCGGAGTGCGACTGTTAATTGGTTTTGGAGACCAAACCAAATCAGGAAAAATATTGTCAGGATCAGCAATTATTTCATTGTAAGAATAAATTGTTGTACCATAACGCTCTTTAGATTCAATATCGTCTAAAAGGACTTTATTTGAATTGTAAAAATCACCTGATTTAATTGGTGTTAAAGATGCTTTCGAAGGATAAATTCTATCACCTTTCTTGAAACCATACTCTTCTGCCTTGTCCGTTTCCCAAATACCATAAACAGCATATTGTTTTATTACCTCGCCATATTTCAATATGACCGCTGTATAATCAGAACTCCTTTTTTTTTGGGTAACTTTAATCAATTTTAATGCTGGTATTCCTTTTGATCTCATAGAAGAAATAATTTTATCATTATAATCCTTTTTAATTCCTCTACTGCTTAAAATATAGATACCATCATCGTGTTCCCCCCCATTTATAATTTTTTCACAAGCTGAAAATTGCTTTGATACATTACCATTCTCAAAATTTAATATTATAGATTGACCTTTTTGACTACATGATATTGGTCTGTCGAATTCGACATCACTACAAACTTTAAAAAAAGGTTCTGTAATTAATACAACTATATATCCACCTCTATTATACACTTGATTTAATCGAAAGTTTTTTAAAGTACCACAGTTATATTTTGGATGTGATTTAACTTTAGCCAATTCTGAATTACTGAGGAGCATTTCATAAGATTCAAAGGGATATGTTTCAATATCCAACTTAGCAATATGAGTTTGAACAACAGTTGATGTGTAACTTATAATCTCGTTATCCTGGGAAAAAGAAAATGAGCTGAAGAGTATAACAAAAGTTATTAAAAACATCATAATCATACTTCAGAGCTCCTTAATACATATTCAATAACTTCTTTGGTAACATGATCATGACCAAGAGCTTTCATAGCTTTTTTTAACAATACTTTTTCAGCAGGATCTGTTGTTGTCATAAGACTGTAAGTCCTCGTGGGGGAATATCGTATTTTACTGCTACTGTATGGAGTTAGAAGCCAAGTGTCCTGTTTAGCCTGCTGAGTTCTTATTTGTTTTATTTCCCAATCATGCAATTGATTCTTACCAAACTTATTTGAAACTTCTAGAGATTTTAAATCTTCTTCACTATGATCAGCACCTACCAAATAATAATAGGATGTATTTTGCATAAGAGCAGTGCCTATTGGAGATTCTCTAAAATCTCTTAAACTTTGAGATATAAAATGAATCGATCCACCCCATTTACGTAATTTCCTGACCAACCCACCGTATACATCCATTAAGTCTCCGCCTTGAAGATCTTTAGCAACCTCATCACAGACAATAATCTTCTTCTGATCAATATCTCCTTTAACAACAATATCATCCACAATCCACTCAATAAGAATAGGAATAACTACTCTCGCAAGTGTACCATGATTTCGTAGGCCCTCAAGATCAAAACAAACCAAATCTTTATTTTCAACATGCTTTGTTTGACGGAAAAACCTTGCATATTCACCTTCTCTGTCACCTTCGCCTATAAAAGGATATAAAATTTTATAAGGATTAATACTTTTGGTAAGCTCAGGATCATCTTTGAGATACTGTTCTGCAAACTCACTAAGGTTGCAATTACCATGTTTATTGTTATTTGATTCTTTAAAATATCTCACTAAATGATCCTGAATAGCAGCTTTAACAACTGCAGGAACAGCCTTAACACTTGGATCAGCTTCAAGAAACCTACACATTCTTGACTTAAGAGTTGCAAGGACATCTACATCTATGGTTTCCATAGAATCATCTTTAAAAAGTTTCACATCAAACGGATTTATGCCGAATTGAGCGTTTCTAAGATCAATTTCTAAATACTGGCCACCATTATTTAAGACAAGGTTTCTGTATGATCCTGCACCAGGTCCACCATAATCAACGATAGCAATTCTAGGCTTATAAACCATATACTGGCCAAGAAGACCTTGATAAAGAAAGCTTTTTCCAGAACCGGAACCGCCTACTACAATGGAATTCCAGTTGTTGGCCCTTTCTTCGTCAAAAATATCAAGGGCATCAATACTGCCGTTATCATTATGAAAGTATATACAGTGTTTGTTTTTCGGATCTTTTTTAATTCTTCTTGGAAGTTCAAGAGGCATAAAATGTCGAACATTGCTCTTAGGAAGAATCAATCTGATAGGATTTAACGTTTCGCAACCAGGCATTAAAGAGAGCCAAGCTGCTTTTATATTCAATTTCTCTTTTTTTAATGGTAACTTTGTTTTACATATACTTTCGATTGCTTTCCATTTATTCGAAAGTTCTTTTTCATCTGATCCCCAATAATGTACATGATAAAACATTTCAAGAAATCGCTCATCAGAGGCTTCAATCTTGCGTTGAATATGATCCATCATTGCACCAAGTTCATAACAATCCACACCGGCATCAGTATTCTTAAACCATGGATACCTAGTCGAAATGGTTTCCTGCATAGACACAATTGCCCGCCTGAGTTTCACTTTTTTATTCATGTTTTTTGGATTAGTAAACTTTATGGCAAGATGAATCGTATATTCAGTTGATCTCATAATTTCGTTAATAAATAGCATTCCCCAACCGGAGTGCATTTCTTTCGGAAGTCTGCTTTCTTTATCAAATGCCCTTTGACTGGCTACCCGATTTTTTAATCCGGAATAATGAACGGTTCCAGGCTCATAAACATTGCTAAATTTGCCAGTATCGAAAATGATATCACCGCCAAAAACAGAGCCAAGATCTGATGCATAGCTTAAGAATTTATGATTAACCAATAAACTCATAAGTTGAATAAGCTGAGCTGACTTAAGACGAATCATCTTATTCCTGAAATTTTTTAAAAGGGCATCAGAAACTATTTCTGCCCGTTCAACCGTGTCGGCATAAATTTCATGTTTTTTATTCTTATCAGATTTAACTTTTTTGAAAAGATCAAAAACTCCCCTTGAATCGCTTTCATACAATATAGGTATGCATATTGTCATATATACCCGATGAATATTGATCGGATTCATATTTAATTTTCTGTGATATTCCTCTTCAATATAAAGAGAAAGATCAGTAGCACCAGATCGTGCTTCGCTTTTTATGTCAGGGTTTTCATTGGTAACGCAATGATAGATACTAACCCATGAATCATCAGGCATATAAGCAGATAATGTATTTGATAGCATAGTATGCACATATTGCACCTGATCGACACCACTGACGTGAGAAGCATGTAATTCAAATCCCATAACGATTCTGTCTGGATTTACCAGATATATTAAATCATTAGCTACTCCTTCATATCCTAAAAGTTGACCAATATCAATCATCAGAGCCTCCCAATGACATCTATTGTCATATTTGCAAAATTTTTAGTAACAACATCATAATCATAACCGTAAGATGCATTTCCAGGATAAAGACTCTGAAACTCAACCTTCTTATTAACGTTTGAAACACCTATAATAAGATCTATCTCTTGAGCAGCTTTTCTTAATTTCTTTAAAAGATCAATAGTTTTTGAATCACTGTTTGACCACACGTAAAAGTTGCAAGTAGAAAAAAATATTTTTCCTAAATAACTAACTTCATTATCTGAAGAAGTTAAATCTACGGTATCTACATGAGTAGAGAAACCTTTGTTATTATGCCGGTGAACTTTTATGAGCCTTTCAGCATAAGTAGCAAGCATATTTTTTCTTTGCTTTAATGAAGGCACTACAATTCTATAGCAAAGCATGATTTGATCAACATTACCAAAATTTCCGTCAATGTCAATGTGATGCAAATTCCTGATTGAACCTACACATCCATAAGATCCACCAAGCCCATTAAGAATTTTAACAGGAAGAGAATCAGAAACAAATTCGGGTTTTCCAGGTACATCAGATATTTTTCTGATTGCAATTTCCGTCTGATCTTCCACATATTGAGGAAATTTTGAAAAATTGGATTTCAAAAAGTTAAAAATACTGAACATTTCAGATTTATAGTCAATATAAACTGAAAAACATAAATACCAGGTCTCTTTTCCCCTGACCAACAATCTGTAAAGTTGAATAGAATCATTTGGCTGTAATGCGATTAAAATGTCATTAAGTAGATTAATATCATAATCAATATTAAGAAGAATCGAGTATGAACCATCCTCCGTTATAAACATATAAGAATCATCAACCATCAAAGGATAGTAAGCAGAAAGGAATTCTCTTATATTAAGAGTTTCACTGATTAATTTCATGAGTATCAGTTTTCCTCTCAGTATCTGCAGGCATCGCCCTGCTCATTTTTCCTACGATACCTCTAGGTATATTAAAATTACTGATTAAAACCATGATCATAGACTCTTCTGCTTTAGCAAAAGTTTTTGACCATATTAAATAAAGAACAAAGTACAAGACAAACATTTTAAGCATAAAACCTATCCCCAAAAAAGAAAGGATAGCCAAAACAAACAAGTGTATTAAAAGATCAGGAGAGCCCACAGTTGCTATGGGCACATTCTTCTCCAGATAATCAAGATAGTCTTCATCATGACTCATAACTGTAACCTACTCTGTGGTTGTTGTTGATGAAGCATCACTACCAAGTATAGATGTGTTAGTTTTAACAGTCTGTCCTGTGAAACTGGTTATTATTGATGGTAAGACATTAATAAAAAGCACCATAGCAAGAGCAGCAATCATTTTCCCTATACTTCTCATTTTGTCCTCATTTGTTTTAAAAAGCTCCAAAGCACTTGTCCCAAACAACCAGGCTGCAGCCATAATGACTACGATTTTTGCAATCTTCCAGACTGCACCAGAAATATCACCCGTCTTATCCCTAAGTTCAGTTAGTGTATTTATCTGGCCAAAAGCTACGAATGCAAATGTCAAAACAAGCATTAAAAAACACACTTTTTTCATAAAACCTCCTATTTTGGTATGTGATTAATTAGTCTACTTTGTTAATAGATAAGCATCATGCAATGCTTTTGATTGTTCAAAAACCTGCATTCTGTTATGTACTTTTATACTGGCCTGATACATTTCATAGCCTAATAATCCTTGCAATGCTTTTAATTCCTGAGCAGAATGATCAACCAATTTGCCTAGGCCGTTCACTCTTTCAAGGCTGTACCATGAACTAACCATTTCAGTCTTGTTAACTCCAGAAAATTTTTCTAATTGCTCATCCAATTGCTCTTTATTCTTAGATGTTCTTGCTTCCCAGGTCGAATACATATTAGATCTGGCCATTGCAGAGGCAGCAATGTATTTAAGAGCATCCCTGACTTTAGTATCTAAAAATGAGGTATCAATTGAAGCATTGACGTCTGCATAAGTAACGTCAGATCGGGGGGGCAGTCGCATTGAACCATTAAGACTTGAGCTGTCGTTAAGAATTTTAAGCTCAAAAAACTGAACTATATCTGAAGTATTCGGAACCAAAGTACCGGGAGTCCAATTAAATGTTTGACCTCTAAAACTGAAAGTATCTGAAACAAGTTTGTCAAATGAATTTTCACAGCTAGAAACTATCCTATCAAACTCATAAGCTTGCCCTATAGTAAGCTCATCGATGTTATCGAAAATATCACGTAATGAAAGAACTTTTTCATACCATGGCACATCAGCATCTTTTAACCTGACACCTTCATCTTTAATATTTCCAACAATTTCTTTGCTGTTCTCCCACCATTCCTTTACTCTTTTAGCCTGAGTTACAAGTTCTCTGAAATAGATTACTTCATCATAAACATACCTGACGATAGTTCTTATCCTGGAATAACCTGCAACCAATATCCCAAGAATACTTTCTTCCTCTTTAGTTGGATTCCCGTTAGGATTTTCTGTTTCTGTAGGACTCGGAACAATATCTGTTTCGGCAGAAAAAACCTGTATTGAAGATAATAATAAAAGAGTTATCAGTAATAAAATCCTCATACTACCAGCTCCTGACCCAATTATCATCGCATTCAATAATTTCAGCTTCAGCAGCTTTTTCTAACAAATCCATTCGCACACCAGATTTATCAGAGAACGATTTAATCCTTTTTTCAAGGACCTCTTGAGAAAGCAAAAGCTGTGTACTTATTCTTTTCCGGTCTTTTACGGAAGTTAGATAAGGCTCTAACAATTTTAATACACTTTTATATTTTGCAAGATCTTGCATTGAGCAGGTAGGAAACGCTTTATAAACATATCTTTGAAGTTGAACAGGAGTCATATTTTTTAATTCCGAAATCCTGGTGCAAGGGCAATCATCGTACCACCATATATCTAACGGAACATCATCATTTCGTTCTAATACACCATATTCATTGGTTTTACACACAATGTTGCCATTCATAAGATCTGTATACATCCAATCTGAACACTTAGAATTCATTTTATCTATGGAAATATCATCATCATTATTTTCAGAGAACATTTTCAACATTGCGGTATATACCGATGTATGGTCCCATGATCTGAAACTGACCATTCTAGGTGGAAAATGAGTCAAAGCACCTTTATTTTCACCATCTATTATTTCGGTGCCAGTGGTAAGTTCAATATAAGATCTATTTTGGATTAAATCTGAAGGGTTAGAATTATCTATAAATGAAACAGAAATAATAGTACTGGCACTATCATCAAAATATGGATTTCTATAATAGGTATATCGTGCATCATCCGGATTTGCAATGCTAAGCTTCTTCATTTCAAGAGCTTTTTCAAAGGACATAGCTGTAGGATTAAGTTTAACAGAAGGATCTTTAATCGGTTCGCCAGTGAGCGGATTTCTCGGGAACCAAACCTCTTCAGGATGAATATGAATCTGCCAGTACCCTTTTGTAGTTACTTCAAAATCAGTAACAGGCAAAACTTCATATATGTAATTGTTATACTTAAAATCTGGAAAATCTTTTTGCATATCCTGAAAAGATTTAAAATGAAAACCATTTGGACCATCGTAATTATAATCTTTAGAAAAACTCCCTGCCTTTAAACCATAGAGAACCGGACGGTCTGAAGAATACCATAAATTATTTCTACCGGATTCATATATAATCGCTTCGGGGAATATTACAACATTTCCATCAACAACACTGTCTTTTTGAACTCCTGCAGGAAAGCCTCTAATTCTAAAAACTTTAGTATAGCCTTTATAGAATGCATTTTTAATATCTGCACTGCAGTGCCACGCAGTGTCATTAATTTCACGATAATCAATGTCAACATATTGAAACTTGCCATCAGAAGTAAGTGTATCGCGAAATTTTATTTTTTGAGCCTGATTATAAGCATTCTGAAGCATATCTGAAGTGCAACTATAATTCCTGTGATTAAGATTTGCCCATCCTATAGTAACATCCCTCCGACTGAATTTTACAAAAGCAACATGAGTCAAATCAAACTGATGAACAGATTGCCACAACAGACGACTATTACGCTGTCTTGCACCCAAAACCCAGGTAACATCAGAGTTACGAGAAAGAGGAAATTCACTATAATCGACTGCGAATAAAAGCGATGAAAAAAGTATTATAAGTAAAATAGATATCATCACATTTCCCCTATTTTTATCCCTACAGTAGCAAAAAGATTAGATATTTTAAGAAATAACCTGCCAACACCAAGAGAAAATAACAGACAAGGGACAACTTTATAATCGGTATAAGCTATTACTTTTTGTTCAGACAAAATCTCTTTATTTGCAAGCATAGAACCCGCTCCAAAACCAAAAATTAAAATACCTGGTTTTATATACCATGCTGCATACATTCCACCTATAGTGCCATATCTATCTCCAACAGACCTGAAAGAACCAATATCATCACTATACCTCAGAATAATTCCCCATTCATAAAATCTGATATCTTTTTTTTTTGTATAATAACCTAAAGAAAAAACAGGCTTTTTACTTCCATCCTTCCAAAGTCGGCCGATAGAAGCATCAATGCCGATACTGTGAGCAGAATAATACGACAATAAAATTATAATCAATATTTGTTTTGCCACAAAGATGCCTTTATATCTGCTGCGAAACGACCATTTGGATATCGTGATATATATTCTTTTGCGCTCTCGCTGTCACCGGTCAAATATTTATCATACAGATACTGCTCATAACGTTTACTAATTTCGCTGATACTCAAGGGATCTTTCCTGAAAGCCTCCCCAAAGAGAACCATTTTTTTAAGAGTAAAGTTTTTAACAAGATAAAATTTGTAAGTGTCATAAACGATCTTTGGAAAAGAAACCTTGTCCTTCCAATAAGTGAACTCGTCCCAATCTTCCTTTTCACATAATCCGCTAATTATTCTGTTTGTAGCTATTCTTTTTATTGCAATAACATCCTCTTCAAACCAACCGGGATATCTGGCTGCAAAAGCAGATACGGAATCTATGTCCATGCCAGTAGTCATTCTTGCAAATTCAAGTTTAACTTCATTTGTATCAGCATTTAACACCAATTCAGGTTTATTATAAGAAGAATCATTATCTTTAACATTTAGACATTCTTCACACATTGATTGAAGATCAATGTATTTATCTCTAAGTTTTTTAGAATCAGGATCTATTAGAATAACATTAAAATCATTTAATGTTTCACTGCAATATTTTCCAACAATTTCCTTATTTCCTTTCTTGTACTCTTCCAAATAAGCTTTATACTGTTTTTCAAATTCACTTCGCTCTTTTTTTGAAAGTGACTTGAAACAAAATGCATTAAAAGAAATAAAGGCAATAAAAAATATAATCTTATTCATTTGCAAACTCCTCAAATGCTTTAGATGCTGCTTTTCTTGTTAATTCACTAGGATACATATCATAAAGTTCCTCGCATGCTCTATATTTAATTAATCTTGCACGCTTCCTATCTTCAGTATCCCAATGATCATGTCTTCTAAGACTCGCATCGCAATACATTATTGCTTTTTCGTAATTACCTGCATTCAATGCATGTTTAGCTTTTTCTGTCCATAGGCTTCCATTTTCATAAAGATCTAAAGCTCTGTCAATATATCTGCTTGCAAGTAGTGAATCTTCAGAAAGAGACATTTTGTAAGCTTTGTAAGCCCATTGATATGCTTCTTGTCTTGTTTTAGGTTTTTCTGAAATCCAGATATAATCATTTTCAGCAATTGAATTTTTATTATTATTACTTTTCTTTGAAATTTTAGGAGAAGAATGTCCTCTCAAATCGGAAACAGTTCTCTGAGTATTAATAATCATTGTGTCTGACAATGTATCTGATATAAATGAATCAACTTGATTAGAAACAATAGATTCATAATCTGCATATTCTGATATACGTGGAATGATATCGCTATTACCAGAAGATTGTCTTGATTCCAATACAAAAGAATCATTTTTCTCTGGTTTAATATCAGTTCTACAGTTTAATAAAATTGAAATTATGATAAATAAAATCAAACTAAGCCGAAACATTACTATATCCTAAAAGAAATACCCAACCAATAAGAACAATCACAGATGCTGAAGCCCAAATCCAAACAAATAGTTTGGATGGTGTTTTTGTTTCATATTCTATTTTAAGTATTTCCTTTGCTTTTTCTACATCTCCATCATTCAATTGCTTGTAAATTTGAAAAAGAGAAGCTCTTTTGATATTAATACATTTATAAAGTTTAACAGTGATCAATATGACAGGTATAGGAAGAAGAAAAGAGCCAAGAATGCCCCACCACCATTGAAGAGCAAGCAATTCCTGCATAGCGTTAATCACTTTTTCAGCATCTAACATAGCTCTCTCGATCTTAAGTGCATCATCAATAAACTTTGCAATCGCAAGATCATTGATACCAGAAGTATCAATCTGAGAAAATAAAGGTAATGCTGACACAATAAGAAACAGAATGCAAAAGATGTTATTTTTCATCATACACTCCGTTATTAAAGTTCTACACTCAATGGCTGTGTGAGTAAAAACCAGAAACGCTCACCCTGCGGTACTGTTACTGTATTAGGTACATCACCTCCGAATCTTCTGGCCTCACCCTGTGCGGATGATACTGTCTGTTGAGCAACCGTTCCAACATAAGCATCTCTGCTGTCTATTCTTAAACCAGCAGTATCTCCTCTAGGATCGTTGGCTTGCCTTTGAACCTCATATGCGACGTATCCAGCTCCAATAGAAGCAGCTACCAACTCAGGTATAACCCGTTTCGCCCAATGATTTTTTACTTTTCCAACAAGCCCTGGAAAATTCATTTCAACTTGGCCAGAAACAGTATATTCTCTTGAAGCATTAACATTAATAACTTTCTCGATAGATGCAGATATCCTGTTATTAACCTGACCATTATGTCTTAAAATCGCTTTCCACCCCTTCAGCTGATAAGGAGTAAATACCTTTGCAGTCACATATCCAGGATAATCTGAATTTATTTCCGATTCGGTTACCATTTCTATCCTTGTTCCGGCAGGAAAGATGATTTTACTCCCTTCACCACCAATCATTGAGAGTGTATTTTCCTGCAAGTTCAGAAGTTCGTTATTAACATTTTTCAGATGAGATGAGCTGTTCATCTCATTGAGATCTTCGTCTGACATTCTCCAGGCCCTTCCAACATTTCCTTTTACAAAATTATTAAGCTGCTGATTGGTCTGCTCAAACCTCATTGCATATTTGTCTAAAACTGGTCCTCTATTTTCATTAAGGCTTTCATTTCTCAAATTCTCCAATTTTTGAAGCCTTGACATTATTTCTGACTGTTCATTGAGAATTTTGTTCTGAGACATCTTCATCTCTTCGAGTCCTGCCAGATTTGATATCTGAGGCTCAGTTATCATTATGTCATTTTGTCTGTTCTTCAGTAGATTTAAGCTATCTTCCAAAAGTGTTATGTTTGATTTGGTACTTTGTTCATTAGAGACTTTTTTCTTGCTACCTCCGGGAGATATTATGCTTGTGAGCACAATAAAAAGAAAAAATATCGATACCAAAGAAACAATAACCACCTTTTTTCTATCGGCCTTTTTAGGTAATTTAACTTTTCCATTTTCATCCTGATGACTCTCAAGATCCTGTTCTTTCTGCAGCTCTTCTTCTATTGTAGTTGACATTTCTTAAGGTCTCCTTATTAAGATATTTTTGATTTTTTTATTTTTTCTTTGGACCATATTTCAAAAACAAACTTAATCTTAGTCTTTTTGGATTTTTTTGCAAGTGAGACTGGCAAAGAAGCAGTTCTATAGATATAAAGATATCCATCAATTAGTTCCGTCGTGCTCATAAGATCACATGGAATACTTCCTTTCCCTATTGAGACAGCTTTTAAATTTATGACATCGCAAGGTCCATTTTTCACGTTTCCCAATACATAAACAAAAGATTCGTTATCGCAGTTTATGACTCCTTCAACCCAGGCAGTTGCTCCTTTTTCAGTGACCTTAATTTTTTTTCTGTGTTTCCGGAAAAACAACGGAATACTTCTGCTTATAGTAGAATTAAAAGTCTCCTGTGTGACACGTTTTTCCTCACTCGATACTGCTGCTTTCAACTGTTCAGTGTAGCGAGCTTTCACTTCCTGAATTGCCTGGTTAAGTTCGTTATACCCCTGTTCCTGAAAATGAACTGCATAACATTTATTGTTTGTATTTCCAATTACTTTAAATAGAACTTTACGATTTCTTCCGTCCGGACACTGAACATGGATTGTTAAACTGGTTTCCAAAAACCGTTCGCGTGTTGCTTTTGTGATGTAAACAGCTTTCTGAACAACTTCTGCAGATATAAGATGATCAGATCCAGCCAATACAAATGTTGGTATGTATCCATCAGGAAACTCGATAAGAGTTTCAATGTCAATCTGGACAGGAATAGAGTATGTAGTTATAAAATCAAGAAGATATTCACCTCTACTGTCTTTAATGTGTACTTCACCGGCAAAAGATAACGAAGCGATAAAAAAAATAAACAACAATAAATGTCTCATATATTTTCCTTTCTTTTCAGATATATTATCGCAATGCATTTATTTGCTCTTTCCACTCTGTCGAACCGTATTCAATCTTAGTCATGTCATCTACATAGTAGCCATGATTTCTCTCGTATGGATTAAAATCTTTATCACGATACCAATGTATTTTTATATAGAATTTCTCTATATTCTTCTTTTTGTTTTCAGGTCCGCTATGTCTGGTGAATTCACAGTAAACAGTATAACTGGGATCAGCAATTTTAGTAATTTCAGGTAATTTTGTCCATTCAAAACTACATCTATTTTTAATTGCTATAGTGGTGTTTACAGTACCATCGTTAAGGAAATTATTAGGGATCTTTTTAATTAATCCTCCCTGGGAATGAATGAGTTTTAGAACGTATTTACGGTTATCTTTTATACTTTCATAATCCAAAGACCACCACAGTTCGCAAAACTCTTTAGAGTAATACAATAATTGTCTTTTGATAATATCATCTCCCAAAGATGTATATGTCTTACTTACATAAGTTTTACCTGTATTAGCATCAATTATAGATATCATCATAGGTCTTTTAATTATTACAAAAACAGAAACTGACAATGTTATAACTGCAATGATAAGCAATACCAGTATTAATTTCATACTGTTTATCAAATTAACCGATGCTCTTAATAAATTGCTGTCAGGTCGAATAGGTTTTTTTGTGCAATCCATATAATTATCCTATGTTGCCAGGTGTATTTGAGACAAGTGTTCCACCTGTGTCACTTTCTGATACCTTTCCAGATTTTTTGGAAGAAAACCCTGATCCTAAGTTATCAGAAGAACCTGATTTTTCAGAAGATCCATTTGATAGCATACCATTTGCTTTATAAACAGAATTTGCCATTGAGGAAATTAAGGCACCACTCGTCAATATTCCAACAGATGATAAACCGCTAAAAATCGATCCTGATATCATAAAACTAGAAAGGAAAAGAATTATAGAACCAATTCCAAAAGCAACAGCCAAAAAGAAATTAGAAGTATTGCCAATAATAAGATATTTCTGAATCTCAAATGTATGCCATGCCCAAAAAGACGAGCTTCCAACTATTCCCCACATAGAGACTGTAAGAGCCATACCTAACCATGAAAAAGCTATCCTTCTGGTCCAATCACACATTCCAAACGGTAAACAAATAGGCCCCATTATAACCACAACGGCAAATACCATCTTCTGAACCATCGGAAAAATAAAAAGAAGCGTTTTAGTAATTAAATACATAACACCTGACATTATTGCCTGTGTAGTTCCCCCCGAAATGGTCATAGTAAGAAAATGCCAGGAAGAGGAAAGTATTCCTTCTTTTTCTGATTTAAAAAGGTCAACTAGACTGGAATACATTTCTTCATAAAAGCTATCTAAAATTAATTGAGATATAAGATCTGGAATGCCGGCAATAACATCCCTTACGAGAACACCATACACAGGACCTGAACATAAAAATGCAAACAATAATAAAGATATGAGCCATTCAAATATATACATGTAAGGTCTTTCTGAATTTATCTGGCCACTCCCGAAGTGCTGAATTGTCTTATTTATAATCTGCAATAGAGCGGCAATAGCAAGTATACCCATGCCAACACGAATAAGGTTGGAATACAAACCAGAATTTCCGCTTATTATTTTTACAGCAGATGATCTGCATTTCCAAACAGTTTCTGATCCAACATTTTCCAACAATTTTGCGGTTCCAGCATCCTGAGCATTCGTAGGTTTATGAATAAACAGGATTAAAGAAAAGATCATTATAATAATTAGACTTTGTTTCATTTTTACCCCTGAGATCCTATTTCACTGATTAATTTTTTAGAAGCAGCAATAGTTATTGCTGTTGCACCACTTGCAGCTGAAACTAAAAGCACAATAGCAGAAATAGCCATAGTGCCGAAATCAAAGCGATTAATTCCGAAGATGAAAGAAACAATTGTCCCAACACAACAAAGCATTGCTAAACCCATTGCTGCAGTAAGGAGCATACCAGCAGTTTGTCCAGTTATTCCAAAATCACTGGTTATTGATATGATGTCATATAGCTGAGTAACAAAAAGTACAGCACTTGCCACAACAGAGTACATGACCGTTCCTATTAGCAGCCAAACCCAGGATAAAACCACATCTTTTTTTAAAAACGAAAAACCTGCAGCTATAGGACCCATTATTACTACTATTGAAATAAGAAATCCCGGCAGACTGTTTATTATCAGATAGAATATCGTGAAGACAACATAGGATGCTGTGGACATAAATTCCTCGATAGTCACATCCATCATTACTGGATCAATATCAATAATACCCTCTTCTGCAGCTTCATTTGCAGTAGCAGAAAGAAGGCGAAATGCAATCATAGCTTTTCTGTTCGATGCACAGAAGAGAACATCTGTAATTCCCTGGCCTAAATGAATAACAGCATCAATCCAAAGCTTATAAATAACAGGAGAACCGAAAAGAAAGGTTATAATAGCAAATGCAGTAATAGTTTTGATCAGAATAAACTTTGAGTTTCTGTCTGATAGAGCTGCTCCGCCTGCAAAAAACAAAACGATCCTTATTAATAATGTTATACTGAGTATTGCCACACCTGCCAGGCATACCAATTCAATAATTCCACTGGATTTTAAAGAATTAAATGAATCTGTCATGCTGGTTATATGCATGTTTTTGGTGATCTTAATAAAAATGGCAGATAAATCACTCATTGTTATTTTTGCTCAATTTCAATTGGTTTATTCCAAATAATTCCATTAGCATTTCCTTTTTTTCCGGATAATCATCTAAAATCTCAATCATTCTTCTTGCTACAAAGGATACAGATGTTATATTTAGGTCTTCACAAAACATTCTTAATTTTTTATAAGTACCCGGACGGACGTAGGTCCTAACCGGTCGACTGTATTTGTTTTCCAAATCTGTTATTTTTTTTCTGGCCATTAATGTTCCTTTTCATAGATTTTAAGGATTAAATATCTTAAAGGAAGAGAATTCTAAGAAAATAGCGTGCCAATAATTTGAGTGGTATTTGGATGTACTATGAGGGAATATATCAACTTGATTTTATCTTTTTGATAAGTCGCAACTTATCAGAATGATAATTTAAATTGTTTAGTGAGTTAATATTATATTAATAGCAGAAATCAGATTGCACTGTAATTTATTAAATTTATCAAGCACAATATATTTGTTATTAGCAGGAACAAAATCGCAAGAAATAAGGATTCCATAGCATTTTTTATCAATGGTTTTTACCTTATCAAGTAATTTTAGTCCGTCCATACCGAACATAACATAATCCGAAATAACAATTTTAACTTGTCTATTATATTTTATGTATTCCAAAGCTTCAAATGGGCTATTGAATGAAATAACTTTTTTGAAACCTGATTCTTCTAGAATATCTTTAACTAGAGAAGATGAAAATTTATTGTCATCCACCACAACTATTATACTTGTGTGATTAAAACATTGCATATTTTAGACCTCCTGACATCAAGTGTTGGTCTTAAATAACAGCCTCTTCATCATCAACAACAAGCATTCGCATCTTTTTCATAACTTTCGTACTCTCGATTTTATTATTTAATTCTCCTGCAAAATACCTTACCAGTTGCTATTTGGAGTTATATTTATGAAACTCAAAACAGATTTGTTTTTTATTTTTATCTACCACAAGAGAGGCATCAAAAAAAGTTTTGTTTTTATGGGATTTGAAACCTTTTACAACTGCAGTCCGGCCTTTGGTTAACAATGATTTTATTTGTGAATCAGTTAACCTCTTTTCACAAACGACTAACCAGACTGTAAAATTACAACATTCACACTTAATATTGGAAGAGTACGATTTCATTTTTTGGTTGCAAATTGGACAGATATAGTCCGTTGTTGATTCAAATGACAATTTAACCTTATAATCAGAATCATCAATATATAGAAATGCGCTAAATGTTTTACTGCCATCTTTATTTTTAAATCCGCTTATCAGCGAAGTTCTACGAGTAGACAACAACATGTCTATATCTTTATTACTAAGTGCCTTATCCAATATCTTTCTATAAAGAGAGAAACCACACTCAGAATCACAAAAAAAGCCCGCTTTGTTTTCGGTAAGTGGCTTTGTACACTTTGGACATTTCCTCTTTGAATTCTCAATAGACTGCACAAAATGTTCTTTGAGAGAATCATCAATACAAACAATTATTTTAGTAAACTCGATGATTTCAGATCTGAAGACAGAAACACTGTATTGCCCTTTTTCCATTTTCTTAAGCTTTAGCTCCCACTCAGCAGTTAATTCGGGCGATTTCAACTCTGGTTTAACCCATGAGATTAACTGACGACCTTTTAAAGTGGATTTAAGATATTTCCCGCTCTTTTCTATATAACCTCGTTTCTCAAGTTCCAGAGGAAATTTATCCCTTGTTGCTTCAGTCCCTATACCGTGAACCTCAGATAATATTTCTTTTAACTCTTTATTTTCGAGTTTACGGCCTATATTCATCATAGCAATAACTAATGTACCAGGTGTGTAATATTTGGGTTTTGAGCGTTTAGTTTTATTTATTCCAAGATTCTGTAAATTCTTATCCTTTGATAAAAGTTCTATTGATAGTGAAACTGTTATTTCTTTTTCTCCGGAATCATTGTTAGAATCCTCATTTTCTTCATTATTAATTATTTTTGTAAAACCCGGATCAGTGGTCTTATTTACTGTTGATTTAAATTCATGCTTATCGTTTGTGATAATTATTGAATATTGAATATATCTGCGTGGTTTTAAAAACGAAGTAATAAATCGATTTACCACAAGATTGAACACATTCAGCTCATCAGCAGTCAATTCCGCCGGCAATTGGCCCGTAGGGATAATAGCTGTATGCGCACTATCTGTATTTTTTAGACAGGGAACAGCGTTTCCCTTTATCAGAAGATCTGAAATATCAGAATCAGATAATTTCGAAATAATGGAATAATATTTATTTATATCTGCAGGCGGAAGATAAGGGCTGTCTGTTCTTGGATAAGTGAGTAATTTCTTTTCGTACAGTTTTTGAGCTAAATCAAGAGTTTTATCCAGTGAATAACCGAACTTGTCATTAGCTGACTTTTGAAGATCGTGTAAAGAAAATGGTAAGGGAGGGTTCTGTACCTTCCTTTTCTCTTCGAAATTCTTCAGGTGAAAAGAAGTGTTCTCACTTTCAATCTTTACTGTTTTGAGGTGAATATCATTTTCAAACTTAGTACCGGTTTCATTAAAATAAGTAAAAGGAATAGAATACCAGTCTCCGGTTAAAGTATAGTAGAAAGATTCTTTATAGTTTTCAACTTCATAGTCTCTACTTACTATTAGATTTAGTGTTGCTGTCTGAACTCTTCCTATAGAAAGCTTGGACTTTGATGCTATTGAATATGCCCTGGAGCCATTCATACCAATAAGCCAGTCAGCTTCCTGCCTGGATTTCTGAGCATCATAAAGAGAATCATATTTTTGAGATGGTTGAACATTGTTAAAAGATTTGTATAAATCTTCTAAAGCAAGCGAGTTCGCCCACAATCTCTGAACAGGCTTCCTGATATTTTCATAATTATACCAGGTGCGGAAGATCCCCTCCCCTTCCCTGTCTGGATCTGAAGCATTAATAATAAGGGAACAACGCTCCGCTAATTTTGCAAGAAGTTTTCCACGCTGCTCCGTATCATTTTTGTATTTGAATTTGAACGGATAAGGTATAATTGGCAGATCCTCTGATTTCCATTCCTTATAACCATATCCATCAGGCAATAAAAGCTCAAGTAAATGCCCGAAAAAACTACTTAGCAAATAATTATCACTTTCATAGTAATCTCTGTGACATTGAAATTTGATGCTTTTTTTTGCCTCAAGCATTTTAACTATTTCGCGAAGTAATGATGGTTTTTCTGCTATAACCAATATTTTATTTGACATTTGTCTTTCCACTTTTTTAATATTTAACTCTTCTAAGATCATCATTAGTACTGCTGTTACTTTACCTATCTATTTTTTAATACTTATCAAAAACATCATATGATTTTATTAACATTCGTTTTTAATACCTATATCTTTTCATTTTCTTCTTTTTTTGATCTTGCCATTATAAATGCCAATTTATTAGAATAATTATCATTCCATTGGTCTTGCTCATTATGCAATTTATATGCCATAACGATATATCAATAAATATTAGGTTTTAATCTGTTAGTTGGGATTTAGTAGTTTTTTGAAAATATTCAATTTTATCAAATTGATAAGTTTGTATAATTTATTTATAATTTTATGTTTTGAATACAACCTGATTCGGATGTCGTTTGGCGAAGAATTCCTTTCGGTGCTCATAAAAAGAAAACCAGATTGAGAAAAATGGTACAATGGAGAAAATAGTAATCTATTTTAATACAGAGGAAGGACATAAGGAATCGGGTAACAATGGATCGGACAATTAATCTTTCAGGGCCGGAGGATATCATGTATAATGGCAAATTAGTGCTTGCATTACAAATACTACTGTTTATTGCATTTACAGCTCTCTGTGAACATAACGCAGTACCACCTGTGGAGGGTAATGGTTCGTATGCCAACCCTTACAGGATTGAAAATCTCTCAAACCTGCGATGGCTTTCTGAAGATTCAACTCTATGGAAGTATCATTTTGTTCAAGTTACAGATATAAATGCGGCTGAAACAAGGTACTGGAACGATGGAGCCGGTTTTTCTCCCATAGGCAATGAAAATGTACAGTTCACCGGCTCATATAATGGAAAAGGACACAGGATAGACAGCTTGTTTATTAATAGAAGCGACTTGGAAAATGTTGGACTGTTTGGTAATGTTAATGGCGTGTCAGACAGTTCAAGAATTGATAGCCTTGGTGTGACTAATGCCGAAATTTCTGGAAAAACGTATGTCGGCGTGCTTGCCGGCGGTGTAGCAGGATTCACAATCAGCATCTCATATAGTAGCGGTAAAGTGTCTGGAGAAGAATATGTTGGTGGATTAATTGGTGATTTTGCCAGTGGTAAAGTTGAAGAATGTTTCAGCAGTTGCCATGTTCTCGCATCAGTATGGGAGGCAGGGGGGCTCATCGGACATAATTATGATAGTAATATATTTAATTGTTACAGTAACGGAATCGTTGAAGGGGGCAAGAAAATTGGAGGGCTTATAGGCTTAAACATAAACTGTACGCTAGGCGATTGTTACAGTGTAAGTCGTGTTTCAGGGGATTCAGGAATCGGTGGACTGGTAGGCTTAAATAAATTCACTGTGACTTATAGTTGTTTCTGGGATATGGAAATCTGCGGAGATTTATCTGCCGATGTTACAGGAAAATCGACTGCACAGATGAAGTCCCTTCAAACATACATTGATGCAGGTTGGAATTTCATGAAAGAGAGAATAAACGGTACTGGAGGTGTTTGGGGAATCAACAGTGTCGTTAACGACGGCTATCCGTTTCTTGCATGGCAGGGATATGAAATGGAATATGCGAGCATTTTTAACAATCAAGGCAAAATGGCCAGTGATGCTTTAGGGACAGCTCCACTAATCAGGACATTTGCCGGATCAAACAGAATTACATTTTCCAGATTGCCTGTTGACCAACATATAAGATTAAGGGTTTTTACTGTTTCAGGACGAAAAGTAATTGAAGTGATCAAAAAGGTCCACAAAGGTACGGTGGAATTAAATATCAATTGTCTTTCTCACGGCAGTTACATTGTTGAACTATATTGTGATAAAGTTTTTAAACCATCTGTTAAAACAATATATGTTTCAAGATAAATTATCTCGCTTTAAGTTCTCAGGTTATCTGAACGGAATAAACTGACTTTTTGCATGATATCAAAAATGCAGATTGTGCCAGTCAGCACATTCTATCTGGCAGATAAATATAGAGCCAACAATATATCAGGTATGCATTCAGGTGCCTTAAGGAAAGGCAGATTCTTGTTTGGTAACTATTGCTAAGATCGATCAAATCATGCAACTTTTAAGTTTATTCTCAATTTGATGAATAGACACCATGAAACTTTTCAGTTTGCTCCGTGTTTAAAGATTGGCAGTTTCGGAGAGCGTATTCACTCAATACTATTGTTCTATTATTTACCATAAATCTCAGATATGGATTTCATGTGTTCTGTAATATCGAAATAGATTTTATAGACATTACCATCCTTGCTTTGGCATTCCATTACATCGAATGAATGGTTACTGTTACCCTTAGATGATAGTGATTGAGAGATCAATTGCAGGCCAAAAGCGTTTAATATTGCATATTCTTCTTTAACTTGTGCTACGTGGAATGCGGTTTCAGGAGATCTCCCGTCTCCTGTGCTGAGAATAGATTGCTCAAGTCTATCGAGCATTACTTTGTGAAATTCAAAGTCTTTTCCATTTGCTTTCATCGCATAAGCCTTAAACATGTGGACTCTTATATCTGTAAAATCAATCTCGAGTATTTTATCTGCGATTTCTTCAATCATCTTGAATGTTTCTTCCCTCAGGGCAAGTCCAAAATCCTTTTCCAGCTCAGACGGAACGTATATGCCCGTTTTTTTCTTATAGGCGAGATAAGAATATCTGAATTTTATCAGATCAGTAGTTATAATACTGTCCGGATTTCTTGTCTTGAATTTCCGAATACAGTCTTCATAGAATGTCGCATCGACTTTGGGAACTGAGAAGGTTGGACTGAAGCCATCGGCATCTTTTTTAATTACTTCTTTGGTCATCTGTTTAGGTGTACAGGAAATGCACATTGATGCAATAATCAGGAATGCAATTAATTGGTAAAAGCAGTTTAAAATCTTCATTTCTATCTGTATCTATCCTCTTTTGATAGTTTCCGCATACCTCTTTCACTTGCAAAATCCGCTTTATTCCGGATAAAGTTAAAGCTGGTTTTAAGAATATCTTGGATTGATTTAATTATTAGTGAGAATCGGTATGTTATCAGCAATCATTACATCTTACATTCCATGATAAAGTGAAAATGTTGTTCCACAACTCTTTTCTGATTCAATTTTTATAGTAATATTCAATTTTGATGCTAACTCTTTCACAAGAAACAACCCGTACCCTGTCCCAGAATAAACATTTTTTGTAGAAAAATTTATGTCGTAAATTTTATTTAAATTATCTTTTTCTATACCCACTCCATTATCTGTCACTTTTATAAAGTACTTTTTTTTACCTCCACCTGCGAAAATGGATACTTTCCCGTTTGTTTTACCAGCTTTAATCGATTCAACTGAATTTGAAATGAGATTCATCAGAATGTGAGTGATAGAACTATGATTTGTGTAAATTTTAAAATCTAACGGTATATTGTTTTCCAATATAATTTTTTTCTCTATACGTGGTGAATATGTTTCAACAATTGAATTCACCACCGAATAAAGATCTACCATTTCATATGCTCTCTGTTTGCCATAGATGATTAATCGAATATTTTTAACAATACTTTTTATTTTATCTATTTGATTGAACATTATGGTGAACGCTTCTCTAACATCCGTGTTTTTGTAAATTGGGTTGTCTTTTATTTCAGATAATATGTAGTCAGCTGTTCCTTTTACTCCAGTAAGAGGATTAAGTATTTCATGAGCAATTCCTGATGAAAGTATCCCTACCATGTAGTACTTATCTTTTTCCAATAGTTTAATGTTGTTTATTAAATCAACTCTCTCTATTGTTGAACTAACATGAGCACTTAAGTTAGTTAAAAGTGTTACATCTTTAGAAGCATATTTTTCATAGATAATAGCTTTTTCTGATGTATAACCTGTTACTAAAATGCCAATTAAATGTTCGCTTTGAGATATCAGAGGACAAATGAACAATGATTTCCAGTTACTTATTTTAGTTATGGGGTTAAATTGGATATCGTTATCTATAATTCTTAGAGCAGCTTTGAACTTCTTTAACTTAACAATTTGAGGTTTTGTTACTTTAATTTTTATCGAAGATATTTTTTTTATTTCATCATCCTGGAATCCACAGCTATTATTTATTTTCAGTACTTCATTTGTATTTAAAAATATCATCGATTTTTCAAACTTAAAATCCTTAATCATTGAGTCGACAACTAATTTACATAATGAATCTAAGTTATACACTGGATTCATCATATAGATCAATGCATTTAGTTTCTGATAATCATTAATCTCTTTGTCATATTGCTGAGTTAAAGAGTATAGTCGTTTTTCAGTTCGAACTAACCGCTTTACTTCTTCCTGCAAAATATCCATTTGAAGTTTATTTGAGTTATTCATTTCAGCTACATTAATGTAGTAAATTATTTATATAGAGCAAAAATAATGGAAGTGTAGTTATGAAATTGATTTTCTCTTCCTATTGGAGCTATTTCTCCGTAACTATAATAACCAAGCCAGGGGACTCTCTTATTAAAGATATTTAAAGATGAGTTAAACTCATCTAAGACATTCCGTCCCATAAGTGCTCGCCCACGTCCAGCGCAATTAATGTGTATTACAGCAAATGGACTTTCTGTTTGCCTTTTTGAACTTATAATGGCTTTTATATCATCCAATCTTTTTATAATTTTATCAGGATCTCGTCTCATCAAATTGATTTTAGATCCTGTAGCTATTTCTGTCGGTATAGTTACTGAACCATCTTTTTTGTCCAATGTAAGCGGTGTTCGAACAATATAATCATCTAGATATGATTGCTCTTTTTTACTAATTTTTACTCCATAACATAGATGAACTATTAATTCAAAATTTAAATCCGTCAGATTATCATCCGTGTATTCTTTTATTATGTCAAATGATGGAATACCGTCGATAGTATATATCCTGTTTCCTTTTGATAATGTTACAGTTCTTTCCAGTCCTAATGGTACACAGCCGTGACTTACTCCTATTTCATAGGAGAAATTACCAGAAATTAGAACACTTGGTGATGAATCATGCAGAATTTCACCATTACAAAACTGATAATTCAGCTCCGGAGTCATTTTCATATTATCAGCTGATAGTCCACCAATAACTGGTATAAACTGCTCAAATCCATTATTTAAGCCTTCAAAAAACTTCTTTGTGTTTGCTGATAGAGAATCAGGAAATGTCATAAGAATGCTGTTTTTATCAATGTATTTTTTCAGATTTTTAGCAACCTGATTTCCAGCATCATAAGAATTTTCTTTTAGATTTTTACCTACAGTGTTATGAAAATATAAATCTTCTGACTTAATAACCATAATTGCTACACTGTGCAAATCTTCTTCAGGTCCTAACTGAGTGATAGTACCAGTCCCTGAGCATCCACACATTTTAACATTCCCTATTACAGATAAAACTCCTTTCATCAGGTTGGCCATATCATAACCTACTGTAGAAAATAAAAATGCAAAATCACATGTAGTTATACCCGCACTATCTAAAGCCTTTTTTGCACATGTAAGACCAGCAGTATAAGAATCTATGTCTTTACATTGACCTACTCCTACAGCTACCTTCATATTTTGATCCTATTGTTGAAAACTATATTGTTTTAGTATTTTTCTGTTATTCTTTAATATATCTATTGTTTGATTAAGCAATAATTTGTTGCTGCAGCAAATAAAATCAGATACTTTATCCAAACTGACGACTTCATCTTCTAACGAATTTCCTTCAATATCTGTAACTATAAGTCCTGATCCTTTTCCTATTGCAAATGCAGGTAATATATTAGCGTGATCAGATCCTTTCAATTTTCCATTTACAGTAGTTGACCTTGCCTCAACACGTATATGAGCAGCACCTCTGCAGATTTGACATATTTCTAAAGCAGCATTATCAAAGGCATTTCTATGTTTGACAAAAAGAGGTAACGCACCAGCTTTTTCATATGCACTTTTTGCAAAATGAGATCCATACCCATCGTTTAAATATAGGTATGAATCAATTAATTTATCTGGAAGATGAGAATCACATTTGATTTTTATAGGATCAGAATTGCAGTCCTGATAAAAATATGTATTTGGATAAATTGATGCATAGATATGATTAGAATGTAGCCCAAACACAAAGCCGCCAAATATATCTTTGAAACGAATTTCATTAAGATTAACAGGAGCAAAAGCAAAAACACAACCTGGGTCACCAACTCCCAGGTCCCTATTTAATGATCCATCAATTGGATCTATAAGTATTGTTACTGATGGATCTTTTACAAGAAACGAGTCTCCCCCTTCAAAGTAAGCATTTACTTTAATTTCTTTTTCTATCAAATACTTTTTAACTTCTGCAATAATATTGATATCAGCTATATGTTCGCTCTTTAGGTCATCCACATCATGTATCATCAACCGGAATTCATTGTACTGAGATATAAGACTTTTTATATGTAATGATAATTCAAAACAAATTTTAATAAGGCTTTGATTTCTATTAAAAACAATTGTGTTAAGCATTTAAGTCCTTCTTGTATTATTGTTTTATTTAGTATTTATACCATACTCTTTTAACTTCCGGCTCAAATTACTTATCTGCATACCGAGAACCTTTGCTGTATTGGTCACAGATGATCCATTTTTATCTAATTGTATTAGTATATACTCTTTTTCAACCATTTTTTTAAATTCTGAAAGTGTCATTTCAAGATTCAAAAAATAATCTTTTAATCTTTTTTTTTCAGACACAATTATGTCTGATAAAGTTATTCTATTACTTAAGGATTTAAAATACCCCTTATATATTATATTCCTTAATTCGCGAACATTTCCTTTGATGTCTATTTCTTCCAAATATTTTATGGCATTATCATCTAAATATTTTTGCAGGCCTCCCTCTTTCATGTTTATTTCTTTTAAAAAAAATAGAGATAACGGCCTTATATCCTCTACTCTATTTTTAAGGGAAGGAACATTTATTGACAATACACTGATCCTATGGTATAGATCTGTTCTAAATTCGTTTCTTTTTACCATTTCTAACAAATCTCTATTTGTAGCACATATAATTCTTACATCAATTTTCGATGGAGTATCTGATCCAATTGGGTATACTTCACCATTATCAATGACTCTAAGTAGCTTTGCTTGTTGAGAATACGGGACCTCTGAAATTTCATCTAAAAAAATAGTTCCCTTGTCTGCTATAGCAAATTTTCCCAACGTATCCTTTATAGATCCCGTAAAAGAGCCTTTTTTACTTCCAAAAAATTCTGCTTCGAACAGATTTTCTGGAATTGCAGCACAATTTATTCTTATAAAGGGATTTTTTGAACGAGGACTTTTATCATGAATTAAATTAGCAATAACATCTTTTCCTACTCCACTTTCTCCAGTTATTACTACAGGTGCAGAAGATTGAGCTATTTTATATGACTCAACTACTACTCTGGACATAGTCTTGCTTTTGAAAACAAACGATTTTTCTTTTATATTAATATTTATTGAGGTTTTTAATGTTTCCAGTTCTTCTTTAATTAATAAAGCTTTTTTATTTTCGTCTTCACGCTTTTTTATTAAATCGATAGCTGATTTAATTTTTGAAATAAGATCACTTGAATCAAAAGGTTTTTCAACCACTTTGTCAATCAGATCATAATTGATAGCCATTTCTAACAAGTCTTTTTCAGCAAAAGCAGTTATTAAGAGTGCCTGATAATTATCAAGCCTTTTTTTTGCCTCAAGTAGTATATCCAGTCCAGTTAGCGATTGTAGTTTAAAGTCAATCAACAAAACATCATATTTATCACCCTGTGTAAGAGACTCAATCGCATCAGATGCATATTTAAAACAAGTTAAATTATAATTTTTTAGAAGCTTTTTCAAAGAGAAGATAATGCTATCTTCATCATCTACAATCATAATTCTAATAAACTCGTCTTGAAATCTCATAATATATAACTATCTTTGAAGTGTAATTATTACAAATCCAAATTCTTATATATATACAACTCCAGTTAAGATCTTTATTATTGCTTTGAAAATCAACCATTTATTGCGATTGAAAAAGCTTTGCCCAACTAACATCAAAAATACTAGCGTTTAACGATACAAATGAAACTATAATTATTTAGATAGCCTCTCATTTGTCTCTTCTGCGATTTTTCAAAGTGAATACCAGTTTTCATTAGAGAAAATGTCAAGGCTTTTTATAAAAGTATCAGGAACATTTCTTTCGTAATACGAAGAATGATCAGATAACCACTCATCTGGATACGGACAAAATGAATTCAATATAAAAAATATTACCGCAAGAAAAAAGCCGCTATTTTTTAAAACCAACTCAAAACTTCTGCATATATAAGATTACGTATTAAATTGACATTTCAAGGTCTGGCTTATTTTGAACCGAACTGTTTGCTGAAACCCATTGTGCTTTGTCATGCTTAAGTTCATTTTTAACTTCATTAAGATATATCTGAGTATAATAAGAAGCTATCTGCATTTTCAAACCTTCTAACGAATAGTTCGTTGCCATTGCAATGCTCTTATGATTTTCAGAGTTATAATCAATTCTATTTGCAGCATAAAATTTTTTGCCAATCTTGGCACCCTGTGATTGTTTAATTATGTATTCCCTTATATACACATGAACATTGCCATCTTTGTCCTGGTATTTCGATACTATGTTGTTCTTTCTATTGGCATTATTCAAAACCTTGTCATACCATTGAAGACCGATATCATCTTTTTTCTGAGCTGTTTTATTGATGATTATCTGAAGATAATCCAGGCTCACCTTTTTGTTTTCAATTCCAGTTCGCATGAATTCCAGTTCTCTCTTTGATAGACTCAACCCCATCTCATTAGAAAAACTTATCAATTCTGCAAATGAGGTTATTTTTTGCTTTTGGACTGTCTCGTTCAATTCTGGCATATTTTGAGCTCCTTATTTCTTTAATATTGAAGATTAGCAGCTTTTCCAGTATTTTGTATTAAATAACCTGGTCCTAATACGTTATAATATAACTAATTATAACCAACATATCAAATAAATTAACGAGATCGTATGAGCAGTTTTGCAGAAAATTTAAAAAAGGTTAGAATTGATAAAGGGTGGAACCAGGGACAACTGGCACAAGCCATTGGAGTGTCTCAAACAGCTATATCCCAATTCGAGAAAGGGTTACGATTCCCTACCCCCGCAAATATTAATAAATTTGCTGAAATATTAGGAGTCAGCAGTGACTATCTGCTTGGTGATGAAGATATGGCAAATGAAAGAATAAAACTGATGAGATCAATGCATGGCTTGTCACCTGAAGGCCTGAAGAAAGTTGAAGAATTTATCAAAATGGTTAAAAAATATGAAGAGCCTGGAGATTCAAAGCGAAAAGAAGGTGAACGATAAATGCTATCTCCTGCAAATTGTGCAAAGGATTTTAGATCCGAATTGGGTTTAAAGGATGACGATGTTGTTGATGATATAATATCGCTCATCACTGATACTGCCGGTTATGAATATGAAGAACAATTTGATGATGATCCTTACTACGGTTTTTCCGAATATAAAGGTTCAGGCATGTTCAAGATTTGCTACAATCGAAGGTACAACTGGAATATTGCATTTAAAAGATTTACGCTGGCACATGAGCTTGGCCATATATCGTTACATCACGATTATCTGCGTGAACACGTATTGCACCGGTGCTATACAGCAGAACAGTTTATAAAAAATCTGGAAATTGAGGCAGACATCTTTGCAGCAAATTTTTTAGCCCCATCAAATGCAGTTTTAAAATTAATCAGAGATCTTGATTTTACTCCAAATTCAATTTCAACAGTTGCTTCACATTTCAACATCTCAACTTACGCTGCAGCACTGCGTTTTATTGAACTAACTGAAAAAACATGCTCCTTCATAGTTTCTAATAAAGCATTTCAAACTGAATATGAAAGACGCTCTTCAAAATTCAACTCACGTTTCAAGCACCCCTTTGTTTACAAAACAAAAATACATTCAAAAACACTCACTTACTATTTTGTTAACGGTAAAAGAAACATCAACTGCTGCGATTCATTAATGAGTTATTGGTACCCTGGATTAGAATCCGGTGCCAGAATAAAGGAATTTGTTATTGATTTAGGTTATAATGATAAGTTCATGACTCTTATATCACCAATTTTATGATGATTATTTTCATATCATCATTTAAACCCCCTACCCTTCATTTGCTGATATCTGTTCTTTCTCTGGTTTGTATTCTGGATATTTGGCTGTTATGTATTCCCTGATTGCTTCTGTGACGATAGTGGATTTTTCTATCGTAGTTGCTTCATTTATATTATCCAGCCAGTTGTCTATTTCTATTTCTATCTTATAAGATCTGGTAACCCTTGGTCCTTTATACGTTGAACGCTTGCCAAATAATTTTTCGATTGCAGCTTTTTGAGCAATACCTTGTACAAGTTCCAAAATTTGCTCTTGAAGGTCCTGAGGTATTTCATTTTTAGGTTTAATTCTTCCACCTTTGCTTTTTGCCGATTTTGCTCCTTTATTTTGGTCAGTTCCACTTGACGAGTCTGTATTTTTATCACCGATACCTTTTGATTCTTCTGTATGAGTTATGTCGTTATTATCTATTACTTTACTTTCAGCAACCTGTTCAGTTAACGAATCAAATGCTGCAAATTTTGGTCTACCTGCCTGGTTCATCCCATACTCCCCTTTTATATTATCGATTATTAATTTGAAGATTCCATTGCGAGAGCTTTTCTGCCTGACTTATATATTCTAGGAGCAAGATTTTTCTCAAAATTTTCCTTTTTTGCCTTTTCTCTTACTTCTTTTAGCTTCGCCATCATCTCATCTATATTAAAATTGAACAATTCCATGATTAGTTCTAAAAACGGTACCACACTTTTGCTGGTTGATTTGGATAACAATAAACTTTTGCCTTGCGCTACCATTACAGCTAATGAATTATCCTGAGGAATAATTGATTTTAATACTTTATTATCGTATGTTGCACATAAGAAATCATGGCTCATTTTACTAAGTATTGTCTGCTGATACCTATTTACCAGTATATGCACCTTATTTGTATCTATACCTTTTGATTCAAAATTTTTCATTAAACTTATAAGCCCCTGTACTGCAAAAGTGTCAGGTATCACGGGTATTATATAATGATCAGACGCTTCAATGGCCCCAAGGGTCATCTCGTCCAGACTTGGACCATTATCTATAACTACATATTCGAAGTTATCTTTTATTACCTGATTGGACAGTGCTTCTTTAAGCAGGTTTCTATTTGGCCGTAACGTTGCTAATCGAGGTGACCCGGCTATGATATCAACCGTTTCCAGCCTGGTACTGTATATTGAACCGAGAATTACAGATGGATCTTTATACACACTTGCAAGGTTAACCTCTGGCTCTTTTTTAATACCTAAAGAGAAGCTCATATTTGCTTGTTCATCGTTATCTATAACAAGAACTCTTTTTTCAAGCAATCCAAGCGCTTGAACAAGGTTGGTTGCTATCGTGGTTTTACCAACCCCGCCTTTCCGGTTTAATACACACAAAGTTATCAAAGCTTATCCTCCCCCATTATTTGCAACTTACATTCTTCAATTTAATATTTATCTTACCAACTTCTTATGTATTGTCGTTGCATATTTTTTTTACTTAATTTTTCCGTATATCATTTATGTATTGCTGATATCTTATTTACTTGTATTTCATGTTCATTTTTTTATCAGCTTTTTCCATATTCTCTTTATAAATATCCAAATGTGCAATTTATATACTTCAGAATAATATTACCTTACCATCTTCTTATATATTGTAGTTGCATATTTTGTTACTTGATATTTATGTATTTCATATTATGTATTGCCGATATTTAATTTACTTGTATTTCATAATTATATTTTTTTACCCGCTTTTTACATATTTCCTTTATCATATTTCTTTTATCAACTTTTTTCATATTTCTATCTATATTACCTTTTATGCTTTTCAGATATTTCTACCTTATATTTATGTTATCTGCTTTTTGCATATTTGTTTTTAATATTTTTCTACCTACTTTTTACATATTTCTTTCTTCGTATTTCTTATAATAAATTGTTGCATATATTACTGTCAACTTTTTTCTTATATTAACATTCATATTTCCACTTTTATTACATTGCTACTTTCTTATTTTTGCATTTCCTGTATTTCTGCTTTCTTATTTCTACTCTTCCCATATTTCTTTTAGCTACTTTTTATATATTGTTACTAACATATTCTATAGAGTATGGGACGCTTTTTTCTTGTCCGGAATGAGATTGTAGCTGCCTATAGCTGTCTATCTTTTCCAATTTATTTTTTTGGGCACTAAATTTTTTATTTTGCCCGTTTTCAGGGATTTTTTGCCTCAAAGGATACTCTGTATCCTATTTCATAAAATTGGCTTATATAGGCTTTATAGCAGATCTGTGTTAGACTGGCTTTTTTTGAAAGGTTAAAGGATTCCTACCAGATTGATGTTTTTTTTCATTTTTCCATTATTTTTGAAAGAAATTGCCCATCTAATCAGAAAATTAGCCAAACTCGTTTTTACGTTTTCATTATTCTTCCTTACCTGCATTTCTTAAGTTGCTTTATACATATTGCTACTAACATATTTTTAGGGTAGGGGAGGGGAGGCTTTTTTCTTGTCCGGAATGAGATTGTAGCTATCTTTTTGTGGTAAGGCTTTCCAATTTGTTTTTTTTGCCTCAATCGTGTTTTCTATTGCCGTTTTAAGGAGCTTTCTGCTCTAAAGAGTACTTCTGTACCCCCTTTTTACCAGATTGGCTTATATGGGCCTTATGCGTGTTTGTACGTTATCCCGCATTTTTTTGAAAGGTTAAAGGATTCCTACCTGGCTGAGTCTTTTTTTCTTTTTTTCCATCATATTTTTTAGAATATTCCCTTTTAAGCTGTAAAAAAGCCAATTAATTTTATAGGTTAAAAAATCCTAACTTTGTTTTTTACCTATGGTCATTTTTGTTTAACCTTTCATGCATATTTCTTGTTTATTATCATTATTTGATAATTTTAATATATAAAACTACAACATTTTATTTATCCTTTTGCTTTTTAGCAGCTGTTGTTGTTCTTTTATTTGTTTTATTTAACAGATTGTTTATATTACAGGTACTTATTATAAGCTCCATTGAAAGGTTAAAGGATTCCTACCCAAAGGTTAAAGGATTCCTACCTAAAGGTTAAAGGATTCCTACTGAAGTTAAAAGATTCCTACTGAGGTTAAAAGATTCCTACCTTTACTTATTTATCTCATAAGGTTAAAGCTTTTTCCCCAATAGTTAAAAACAATATTGCTCTGATTTAACCTTTCATATATATTGAAACTGATAATCGTTTAATTGGTTTTACTAGTAAAATATAACTCAAAATAAATCGATCAGTTTCGAAGGGTATTATGAATCTTCCATCAGTTATAAAAGCTCTTGATCCGGATATTCAGTTAAGAAAACATACTGCTACAATTCATTTTAAAGGATCTCTTTCAACTGTTTCTCATAAACTCTTAAATATTCTCTACAAGTGTGCTTTTGATACTGATAATTTTAGTTCAGAAGAATACTACATTCGAGTATCTGATATTGTATCTCTCATTGGCTGGCAAAAAGGTAAGTTTGATGATTTAAAAGATGCTTTTATTAATTTAAGAGATTCCGGTTTTTATTGGAATATTTTCCGTCAGGATCGAAAAAACAAAGATGATTGGGATATCTTTGGTGGATCTGGTTTTATAGCTGATTTCATGATAAGTAAGTATGATGAAGTTGCTTCTTTTTCACTTCCTTCGAGGCTTAGAAAACTTCTTAAGAATCCAAACATTTATGCTTTTATTGATCTAAAAGTACAAAAAAATTTAAAAGGTAAGTATGATTTAATATACTACGAATACTTTTTAGATGAATTATATCGAAACTGTCAGAAAGAATTAATAACAAGATGGTACTCAATTTCAGATATAAGAAGAATGCTGAATATTCCTGAAGATGTTTATAAAGAATTCAAATTATTAAATCATCATTGCATAAAGGAACCAATTTCAACAATTAATGAACACACAAATATTAATGTTGTTATTAGTGATGTCTATAGAATTCAAAGGAAGATAACTGCACTTCAATTTAAAGTCTCTTTTAAAGATCCCCAAACGATGTCGCAGTGTTCATTAGATTTAGAAGACACAAGTTATTTTTCAATTCCACAGTACGATATTTTAAAAGAATTAGCATCATTTTTTGGAGAACAGCAGGCTGCAAAAATATTAGAAGAAGTATCAGTTGATCATCCTGATTGTTTTGCAGAGTTAATACAAAGAAATATTGAGTATTCTAAACGTCAAAACAAAAAAGGATCGGTATTAAGTTTGCCTGCATTCATGAGAAAAGCGATCCAGGAAGACTATGCACAATATAAGAAATCTATTGAAGAAATTAAAGTTCAAGAAGAGAAAATAGCCGAAGAGAACAAGATCATTGAGAAAAATTTAAAAGAGGATTTTGAAGAGCAGATTGCATATACCAAAATGCTTGATGATTTTAATTCTCTTCCAACTGATAAAAAGAATTCAGTTATATCTGCATGTAAGTCATTTAATCCTTTATTTGATGAACTACCGGATAATAGGAAAATCGTAACCGCAGCAGAATATTATTCAGTTAATAAATCATTATTTAATTAGTTGTGATATGATGAATAAGTTACAATTATATTGCCTTTTAATTAATATTTGAATCGTCCTTTATTAAGAAGTCTACTTTTATTTAGTTTCTATCCATTGCTTTTAATATAGTTTACTTAAAAAGCGTTCGGTGTTTAAAGAGTAAACAATTCGTTTTAAGGTATAGCATTTTCTGCACTATCTATTGCTTATTTTATCAGCATTTAAATTACTTCTTAATTTCATTTTATGATTTGATTATTGGAGAGTAGGGGAGTATCAAATAAATAATAATTTATTAATTGATAATTTGTTTATTAGGATACATCTTATGAGTATTTAAAATGAGTAATTTAATTCAATTTACATGATTATTCGTGGATGACCAGGGTGAAGATGTAGCCCTTTTGATGCTTCGTCACACCTAACTTACCACAGGTAGGTTATTATATCCAAGGTTGATTAATCTAATTGCATTAATTATTATATTGTTATATCCAAGGTGAAGAAATTAATAAACCTTGTGATTTCTTCATAATTGGTATATTATTCAAAGTGATATTAGCAAGGCTCAAATGAAAGGCAATAAATGTCAAAAACAACTAAAACGTTATCAGTTGATCTTAGTCTTGAAACACATAATTACATAGCTGAAATATTGAAGAGAACCGGCGAAAAAAGAGTGGAGTTATTCAGAAGAATAATCTCAAATGAGTATAATAGGATAATGAATGGCCAATCACTTAATGAAACAATTTCAACTCAAATAAATACCCTTTTAATAGCTATGGATGAAATAGATCCAATAACTAAAAAGATCGCTGAAAATGGTAATTCATTACGCGAAGGAGCGAATAGAATTTATTGCTCTGTATTGTTTGTAATTAAAGAACTACTTAGAACAATGCATTTCATTTCAGGTGCGTTATCAAATACTTCATTGCTATCAAAAGAGCAATTATCTATGTTATCAGTGAATGCAGATAATGAAGCTTCAAAATCATTCAAATCAATCAATAAAATCTTGAATGAAAATCAGCCGAAAGATATAGTCGAGATTCTTAAAAAAGATTAATATGGCGAGGGTATCTCACATGGGAATAGCAAATTCTTTCAAAGGATATGAAACTCTATTTGCTGCCTTAAGAATGTTCTGGCAGATGCTATCTAAACTTATTATTGTTTTGCTGTTCATACATGCATTAATTGTTTCTACCTACATTTATTTCAGACATAATGCAATATACGATTGTGTTAATTCATATGATATATGTTTAATTAAAACATACTCAATTGCTAAACTAACTTATGAAATAAATCCTTTCAAACAAAGTTTTAAGATCGATTATTTATGTGAAAATGAACCTCTTCAATTAGATTACAACTTTTTTATAAACAGATTTGAACCATACATATTAAAAAAGTTAAATATCATAAAAACAAAAACAATTGAAATAATATTATGGTCATCTTTGATATACTTACTATTACCAATTTTATTAATCTATTTCAATGGAAAACATAAGAAAGATTCACAGGATGAATATATACGAGGAGCCAGATTAATTAATGCAGATGATCTAAAAACATCAATACAAAAAAACGGAAATGAATATTTATTTCGAATTACAAATCGCATTAACATCCCTTTAAGTATAATCAACAGACATTGTATAACATTGGGTAAACCAGGCTCAGGAAAAACCCAACTTATAAGTAGAATAATTGATCAATTAATTAAGAATGGATTTCGTGCAATAATCCATGATTTTAAAGGCGACTTTATATCAACATTCTATGATTTCAAGAAGCATTATATATTTAATCCTTTAGATAAAAGACATATGGGATTAAGAGATATAGAAATGGAGTTGATTGAAGAAGCATCAGATTTAACGATATCAGATCTTAATGAAAAAACTATAAAAAAATATTCAAAATATCTCTCTAAAGCATCTAATAAAGATAAGATAATACCTCTATTTGAATATTCATTTCTTCTGGATAATATTAGAGATATTATAAATGGAATTGAATCAAATTCTGATCAAATAACAATAAAACAAAATGCTGAAAAGACATCTCAATTAATAAAAGGATGGTCTATTTTTAATGAATTACGAAGCTCCATTGATATTGATGCTTTTTGTGCTTCATTAATACCAGAATCAGCCAGTCAGGATAACTTTTGGCCTATTTCTTCAAGACAATTATTAGGCTCTATAATAACATATTGCATTCATAATAATATGACATCATATTCAGATTTATGGATGCTTGTTAATTTAGGAAATGAGGAATTATTAAAATTATTTAAAACAACACCCGGTTGCGAAGAAGGTACCAAATTACTTACTGAAGCTAAGACAGCAAATAACATCATGGCTGTCATGAGTAATTACACAAAACCAATTAAATATCTTATTGGAACTGAAGGTGATTTTTCAATAAAAGATTGGGTTAAAAATGATAAAGATGATCGTAAAATAATTTTTCTAAGTAACTATGCAATGATCCAGGAAACTATAAAACCTTTTTTGACAATGTTTGCTGATTTTTCGATTAAATCACTATTATCTCTTGATGATGATCATAATAGAAGGCTGTTTTTTATTCTGGACGAATTTGGGGAATTGGGTAAGATCGGAACTATAGTTCCATTGTTAACCGGCAGTAGAAGTAAGGGTGGTTGTGGCTTCATTCTTATACAGGATACAGCTCGCATAAATTCTATATATGGGAAAGATGGATGCTCAACCATAGTTAATGCATGCGGTAATCTTATTTCTTTTGCGGTCAAAAAAGAGGAGGCTGAGTTCGTCTCTGAATGCTTCGGTACAGCTGAAATAAAGAGAACAGAAGAATCAAAATCAATGGGTGTGGATAATATCAGCGATTCAATAAGCCTTTCCAAGCAAACCGTTGAAAAAAGAATTGTGATGCCAAGCGAGGTAACAACAATTCCAACTTTGAATTTTTATATACATCTTACTGATTATGATGTAAGCAAAGACAAACTTGATATTGTTTCTTTCCCTAAAAAATCACAGTCTTATATTGGTCGTGAGGATCTTCTTTTCAAGAAAATGCAATCAACTAGGAGCTCTCTCTCCGATAAATCGTCTTTGTTTCAAGACATTAATACTGCTGATGAACAATCAAAATATGTTGAAGATCCTGATTTTTCTGAAATTGATCCTGAATTATTATTGCAAAATATTGCAATTAAAGATCAATCTTGCTATGGTGGGGTTGATCCATCCGGTATTACGGAACCATGTAATGAGGTAGAAAACAGTAAATCAGAGCAAAATGAATTGCAGGATTCCGTGCCATATCCTGGAAAACCCAAAGCAGATAATTCCGAAAAAATAAAAGATGAGTCTGATGGTATGATTTTTTAGGGAGATCCACTTATGCTTTCCTTATCCAAACCACTATCCCCAGAACGTGCTGCGTGGTACTTTGAGCGTGATAATTACTACCTAACCCAGGAAGGGGAGTGGTATGGTAAGGTTGCTGCAGGTCTGAATCTTTCCGGCCCGATCAAAAGAGGGGATTTTCTTAAATTACTGGAAGGTTACGACCAGTACGGAAACAAGCTTGTCGCTTCTGCCGGTGCAAAAGATATAAAAGATGAAAAAGGCAATATAAAGAGGCGCGGACATAGATCAGGGATAGACCTAACATTCTCTGCTCCAAAATCAGTATCAATCCTTTCTTATCGCGATTCCCGTATTAATGATGCTTTTAAAATTGCTCTCAGAACGACTTTGGATCATGTTGAAAAGGAATTTGCCTATACACAGACTAAAGAACGATCTGGTTTTGTCCGTGCAGAAAAAACAAATAGTCTTCTTTGGAGCACATTTGTTCATGATACCAGTCGAGAATTAGATCCACAGTTACACTGTCATTGTGTCCTTTTGAATCTTACCCAAAACACATCCGGTAAATTCAAGACGACCCTTAATGATTCTATATATAAGAATAAGCTGTATATCGGGCAGCATTTCAGGTCTCAGCTTGCACGCGAATTACAGAATATTGGATATGAAATTGAAGTTTCAGATCGTTCTAAAGGTTTTTTTGAAATAAAAGGCATTGGTGATGAATTAATAAATGCATTCAGCTTAAGAAGTAAGCAGGTGCGCGAGGAAATGAATAGATTACGAGGTCTTGAGTTTAAGGATCTGCCTGGATCTCGTCTTATTGAATGGGCAAAAGAAAGAAAAAAGGAATTTGTTAATAGTCCTGATTTTGAGAAAATCGTTAATGTTGAATTAAACAAACTTTCAAAAAGTACAGAAAAAGTTTATTCTTCATTTGGAGATGCCGAGCTTGCATCTATTGCTGTGACAAATAGACGCAGGCCAAAGCGACATGATGTGAGCAGGGAACAGGTGATTGCTCACATTGAAAGTACATGTAATTGTTTAAATACGTCTCTTGAAAAACTATATACATCCACTACAAATCAAACTCGAAGTATCGATATAGCTTCTTCTGCCAGGGATATTCTTAATGATGTTGTGAAAGGTCTTACCGAAGTTCAGTCTACCTTTTCTCTGCATACCCTTATGAATGAAGCGATGAAAATGGGGATAGGAAATTATACCCATAGTGATTTTTATCTTGAGTTCAATAAAATGCTATCTGAAGAATCTGTTTCTTTGCTTGGTGCGATTGAAACAAAATCAGGAAAGAGGGATGTCTATTCATCAAAAGAAATGATAGATGTAGAAAACTCAATTATAGATATGTGTAGAAAATGCAAAGGTCTTTCAGAAATAAATGTTGCTAAAAGTATCACTGATTCATTCATATCTCACACTGATATAAATCTCAAGATGAAATCTGCACTTCAGCTTAATGAAAAAGATCCTGTTAAAGCAGATTTTAGATTCAAGTCCCTTCTTTCAGAAATATCTAATCAGTCGGTAAAAAATAAGCTAATTAAAATCAGAGATCGTGAACTGCAAAGAATATCTGGCAGTGATATTGATCCAGCTGATGCAATACATTTTCCCGAGCTTCATGAGTATTTTGAAAAATTTGGCTATGGCTTCACGTCTGGTCAAAAAGATGCACTCAGACTTATTGCCAGTACAAGGGATGTTTTTTCTGTGATACAAGGAGATGCCGGAACTGGTAAAAGCTTCAGTTGTTTATATGGAAAACAATTATTGGAACAACATGGTTATAAAGTACGTGGTTTTGCACCTACGGGAAAAGCCGCAACTGGCCTTGCTGGAGCAGCAGAAATAGAGGAAGGTAGATTTTCAACTATCGATTCTTTCCTTCTTCAGTTTAAAAATTCTGATTCTGAAAGGCGTCAAGCCATGTTCGACAAGGGTAGGGAAGTGTGGATTGTTGACGAAGCTGGGATGTGTGGAAGCAGGAAATATCTTGAACTTATGTCTGTAGCCAGGGAAGCAGAAGCGAAAGTCGTGTTTATAGGAGATAGAAAACAGTTTCAATCTATTGAAGCTGGTCGTATGTTTTCGGAATTACAGGATAAATCTGGCATTGATATGGTTATCATGCCTGATGTGATGAGACAGAAAACCAGTCAGACAAAAGAAATTGTAAAGGCTATTTCTCTTAAAGAGATGGACTTCGCTTTTAATATTATGCAAGGATACAAGCAGGTATCCGAATCGTTTAATAAAAAAGATGTTACCAATTATTCAATAGGATCTTCTATTCAGTTTACAACAGGTTATAAGGGAATACCTTCTGATACTTACTGCAAAGTGAAAAAAGTGTCATCAGAATCGTTGTCACTGGAATACTTTGATGACGAATCACGTTCTTTCAAGCAGTTAGATTTTAATCCTTCCCAAGTCGATGAAAAGGCTTTTGATCTTTACCAGCCACCACATAATCATAACAAACTTTCAAATTTTAATCTTGAAGATGAACTCAATCTTTCAATTCCAGAACAGGGGCTTCCTGCAACTAAGCTGAAAGTAGTCGAAGTCAGAGAAACGAATCTTCTTGTAAGCTATAAAGATCCTCTTTCCGGTGAGGCTCGTAAAGCATCTTTTGATCCAACTCAGAACCCAGGTAATTTTTCACATTTTACATCTTCAGGAAATCAAAAACTTGAGTTTAAAAAGGACTATTATGAAAACATGATCTCTGTTGAGAGTGATAAAGATAAGTGTCTCAATTTGGTTGCAAAGGACTATCTTGATTCGATTTCTCACGAAGTAGGGCAGAAGGTTATAATTGCGGATGATTGTGGAAAAATTCCAATGGGAACCAAAGCTGAAATACTAAAAATTAATGATAAGTCTTACACAGTCCGATACAATGATCCTGCAGATAATGATAATAAAGAGGCTGAGATTGATATCAAAGCAATAGCACCAGGCAAACAAGTTCTACTTATTACAGGGACAAATAAAGATAAAGAAACTTTGAATGATATTATCAGACCTGAGTTGGTTAAAAAAGGTCTTATAACAGATTCAAAAGAATACTGTGTTTTTCAGTCAAAAAGCCTTGCAGGTACAGCTGCTATGGTAGCGGATTCCTACAAAGCAGGGCAGGTGATTATTACTAATAAAAAAAGTGGTTCGGTTCCTAAAGGAACCCAGGCAGAGATTCTGAAAATAAACATTGCTGCCAATACTATTTCTGTTCGATTCTGGGATAAGGCATCTAAAAGCTATACTGTTTCAGACATCGATGTCAGAAAGAATTGTAAAAATTTCAGTACATATGATCAGAAAGTTAAGGAATTCGGGGTAGGGGAGTTCATCATCTTTTTAAAGAATGATAAAAGAGTTGTCGGTGTTAATAATGGAGATACGGCCAGGATATTATCGATTGATGATGAAGGGAATGTTCGTGCAAGAATTGAGAGTTCCGATGATAAAAAAGAAGTTACTTTCAATATTAATAACAGGGGTCCTAAAGCATACAACTTTGTGAGTTCAGCTTATGCGATTACTGATTACAAATCACAGGGTGCAACGACAGATCGCCTTTTGTGGTACGCTCCTACAGAATCAGCCAGAATGAGTTCAAATACATTTTACGTTGCTATAACAAGGTGTAAAAACGAGGTTGGTGTATATACCGATGATGTAGAAAAACTCAAAGAGATGGTTAAAGAAGAACAGCATAAAGAATCTGTTCTTGATTATGGATCGAGAATAAAAAAGAATTCTTTTGATAATGCTAATGCAGCTGATCCTTCGGCTCAGGAAAAAACTGAGATTTCATATAGGAGTCCATTTTCTTTTAAATCTTCAATACATGCAATGAAAGAACTTTATACTTGTCACATTGCTAATATTTTCAGTCCCAGGGAACCTGAACAAAAAGATAAATCAATAGAAGTGAATAAACAATCACTGGAAGTCTAAAAAAATAATTTCTTATATCAAGGAGGTTTTATGTCAAAACGGCAACGTATTTCCAAAAATCCTGTAGATAAACTTATTCAAAATGTTTCTCAGCTGGATAATATTGTTAAATCTATTCTTGAAAATGCTGATAAACCTGATTTTGTTTCATCTCTGGTATCTCTCAGGCAGCAGAAAGAAGAAGAAGATTCAAAGAAGTCCAGGCTAAGTAGTGAAGGTACCGAAATTGTTAAAATTCTTCAAACATATCCGGGTCTTTCAAAGGTTGCCCTGGTTTTTCTTAAATCAAAAATATCCGAGTATAAGTCACTTGGAGTATTAGATCAGTACAAGTCAGGTGCAGAATCTGGAAAATTGAAAAAAGAGCTTAAAAAGAAAAAGACAGAAGAATCTGAACTTGTGGAAGAAAATGCCTGATTTGGCTATATATACATTATATATATAGGAGGATTTGGAATGGTTTTTTTATTCTGTGAATCAGATGGCAGAGATGCCAGGGAAGATGCTATAAGCGAAAAAGGCAAATTTGAAGGGGAGTACACAAAAGTCGTTTCAGGGTTACTTTTAAATGATGGTTATCGGTGCGATAAGTGCAATTGTCCTCTGGATAAGAACGATAATGCTTTTTATATATCTAATTTTTCTAATTCAATTAAAGATCCCAAAGGTGAAAAAGATTATTTCAACATGAGAACTGTAAACATTGAAATTTTTTGATTAAGAGGAAAAGTTGAAATTAACTCGAAAATTAGTATGCTTAATAACTGCTTTCGGTATTCTTAGTTTTACCTTTGGGTTTAATGGTCGGGTAGTATCTATATCTGATGGAGATACATATACTATTCTGACTGAGGAAAAAAAACAAATTAAAGTGCGGCTCCAAGGCATTGATTGTCCTGAAAAAAACCAAGCATTTGGATCAAAAGCAAAACAGTATGCATCAAGCCTTGTATTTGGTAAAGATGTTACAGTTGAAGTTGTTTCAACAGATAGATATGGGCGCACTGTTGGAATAGTTAAAACATCTGATGGAATTAACGTTAATTATAAGCTGGTTGAATCAGGGTTTGCATGGTGGTATAGGCAATATGCGCCTGGTGATTTAGATTTAAAAAAGGCCGAGGAGACCGCTCGATTAAATAGGGTAGGGCTTTGGGCAGATCCGGACCCGATGCCTCCCTGGGAATTCAGAAAAAGTGGCCATAAAAAAATTGTTCCTGTTACATCACTGGAAAACAAAACTAAGTCAGATGGATTAACTGAAACAGTAAGGTTTAATACTAAATCGCAGAAGTATCATTGTATATCCTGCAAACATGCTGTTAGCTGTATTACTAATTGTGTGGATATTGATATTTCTGAAGCTTCTAAAAAAGGATGTCCGTGTAAAGCATGTGGTGGTTCATGCAGATGAAAGTTTTTTAAATGCATTTTGATAAAGCAAATGAGTTTATTGATTTCATTAGATCATCCAATAAGTTTTGGTCTGGAAATGTCCGGTCATGGATATTTAGAGGTCAAAGAGATTCTTGTTGGAATTTAATACCTTCAGTATTGGGAAATGATACTGTTGTGGTGGAAATTAACAATCCGACATTGAATTTTGTAAGGTTTAGAATTGATACAGCATTTGCAAATCAGCAAACAGATACAATGGCAACTTTAAAGACACCTTGAAAATTTTATGATATAAGTTCTTGAAACTTATTTTACAGTTTACTATATTATTTTAACTTATTTAAATACAATGACTTACGTCGCATAATGTATCTTATGTAAACTAAACAGTAATTTGCCCTCCCCTGTTAGGTGTTATGGTGAGAAATCGTTCTTGGCAAATATAGAGATATGACAACCAAAAGCAAAAATTTAATATGATGGAAATAGTAGAAATGGCAGTGAATAAAATTTAAAGAATGGAATATACCACCTTTAATTCAACCAACACGGCCAATATGCATTTTAAATAATGTTATAACATTAAATAAAAAAACCTTAAAGGAATTTAATACTTTCATCCCGATTCTATATGTAATTATATGATTTAATAAATAGGTCTTTCGATCCATGATTTGACATGTAACAATTATCATTTAAACCGGTTTGAAAGTAACAGTTCGGTAAACCACGTCTTCTCCACATAAAAATAATAATCGATATTATCTCCATTACAACTGAAAAGGAGATAGATTTAATGAGACCACAATGTAAGACGAGTGTAGAAGATGCTGAAAAGCTTATATCTGACTTTTTCAAAAGTGGAAAGAGCCGTAAAAGCTTCTGTGATGAAAATGGAATAAAGTTAGGAACATTTCATTGGTGGATGAAACGTCACAAAGAATCTCTTAAGAAGGTGAGTACAACTGTATCTCCACGCAAACCCTTTATACAGATTACCCCAAACGTAACACCTATTAATAATTCAGGCAGTGAATCAGAGATAGTCATAGATCTTAAAACTGGAATTCGGATACGCTGGCGAGGGATTGAGATCCCCTCATCTTTTTGCCGTCTGCTGAACACACTTAACGGTGGTGCTGAATAATGATTGGAATTTCACCATCGACACCGATATATCTTTGCACCATACCTTGTGATATGCGTAAATCTTTTGATGGTCTTTGTGGCCTGGTGAATAATTTCATGGGCAAAGAACCACTGTCCGGGAACATATTCGTTTTCGTGAACAGATTATGTAATCGCATGAAGATATTACAATGGGATCGTCATGGTTATTGGTTATTTTACAAGCGACTTGAGCAGGGATGCTTCCAGCTGCCGGTATTTTCAGATCATCCGCAACCAGATTGTGCAATTACTATGAACAGTTGTTAATGATACTGGAGGGTATAGATTTTACAACAGTAAAAAAGAGAAAACGTTTTACAGCAAAATTGTAAAGAGATTATATTACCTGTATGACTATAATGCATACAGAAACAGTAACCATACCAGTTACAGAATATAACATGCTTCAATCCTGTCCGCACCGAGAAATAATTTCTTAAAAACACCGAAAAAAGATTTCCCAATTAAGTAGAAGTATCAAACTATAACAAAAGCATCTTAACTGGGAAACAGGGAACCAGAGGGGGGATCCCCCCTCTGGTTGACAAGAGCAACTCCTGGCGGTTTCCCTTTCAACCAGATTTCTGGTATTTTAAGGGGTCATCCAAAAAACCTCAACCAGGAGTCGCAAAATTGGAAGGAATTCAAATGTATCAGGCTCAAATACTGCTTCGTCAGGGTTATTCCCGTAGCACTGTTGCAAAAATACTGGGTGTTACCCGCAGAACAATCTATAACTACGAAAAAGGAGTAGTTTTTAAGGAAAATACCCGCCATGGTCGTCCTGCAGGGAATTCAAAACTAACTCCATTTTACTTTCAAATTGATACTGCATTAGAGAAAGATTTTACTCTTAATGCTGAGAACCTTTTTAAGGAGCTGCAGAAGTCCGGCTACACAGGTAAAATAAGTATTCTGCGGGATTATATCTGCAAGAAACGCAAAGAAATACATGATACTGCTGTCAGACGTTTTGAAACACTCCCCGGGCAGCAGGCACAGGTTGATTGGATGCATGTCGGAACTGTTTGGGAAAATGGTCGAAGAATAAAACGATATGCATTTATCATGAAGTTGGGGTATTCACGTCGGAGCTACATTGAATTTACCACATCAATGGAGCAAAGTGTGCTGTTTGCATGCATGATTCATGCATTTAATCATTTCGGAGGTGTACCAGCCGAAATTCTTTTTGACAATATGAAAACAGCTTTTGTTTACAATGACACAGAAGGTAAATGGCAGGTCAATGTAAAAATGGCTGCATTTGCAGCACATTATGGATTTTCTCCCCGCCGGTGCAGAGTATATCGACCAAAAACCAAAGGTAAAGTTGAGCGAGAGGTCAGATATGTACGGACCAGCTTTCTTCCTTCGGTCGGCTCAGATCTTTCAAATGTGCCAACGGCTCAGCTTAATGAACTGGTAGAGCTTTGGATGGATCGGGTAGATAAAAAGATTCTCCGTGATTTCGGACAGACCCGGATTGAACGGTTTGAGCAGGAAAAGGGCCACCTTTATGTGTCCTTTCCCGCCTTCTCATCACACTTTGCCCTTATTTTTTCCTATAATAATGTAGTACACCGACATCTCCTATACAGCCGTAATTGGGGAAAATACTTTTGGCAG
>Ga0209510_1000419_pt1 | contig 59494 bp, 40 predicted proteins | sample BiotimSIPDNA_FD_185749 | JGI IMG/M metagenome (GOLD analysis project Ga0209510, IMG submission 185749) | Anaerobic biogas reactor microbial communites from Washington, USA - Biogas_R1 time_0 SIP DNA (SPAdes) (version 2) | ecosystem: Engineered > Bioreactor > Anaerobic > Unclassified | place...
AACAAGTTTACTTGTTGCCTTGTCCACTTGTATAATTGTATTCATGTATATAAGTTTACATTACGTCGGACACTCCTTTTGCTTTGATTTTCTTTATCTTACCATGCTTGCTTTCGTAGGAATCAATACCTTGTCGCATCATATATTCCATTAAGGCACGTATAGTAAAGCCCTCCTTACGGGCAATTGCCTGAACCTTATTTGCAAGTTCAGTGGAACAGATAAAAGTGAAGTGTCTTGAAGGAACATCTTTCTTTTTATCCTTGGATGAAAGAGGAGCCTTGTCCGGTTGAGTAGTCTCTGCAACAGTAATCTCTGTAGGTCTTTCTATTGCTTCACCCATGATATTGCTGAGTAAAGCATCCATGTTCTTCTTGCTCATAGTTATGAAATGTTGAATTGTCTAAGTATTTCCTCTGTTAGTTCAAGATAGTCTTTTGCTCCGTTAGAGTTAGGCTCGTATTCAAAGATGCTCTGACCGCTTCCAGCAGACTCTGCTATAGAGATATTCTCTCTGATAATGGTTTTGAAAGTGATGTCAGCATACCTTTTCTTCAAAGCTTCAGATACGGCTTTATTGAGTTTGCGATGGTTGTATCTGGTGATGAAAACACCACTTAACTTAACAGATGGTCTTACAACCTTCAATGAACTTACAAAGGAATCGAGCATCTTCATGCCCTTTAGCGGTAAGAGTTCTGGGGTCATTGGAACCAAGATCTCGTCAGCTGCAATAAAGGCATTTGTTGTTACTATGCCTAAAGATGGGGGGCAATCAATAAGAATGAAGTCATAATTGATTTTGACATCAGACAGTGCTCGTGACAGGACTTGCTCTCTGGCAAGCGTATTAGTCATTGCAATCTCGGCACTGGACATTTCCAGGGATGATGGAACAATGTCAAGGTTCGGCTTGACGTTAATGATTGGAATCGCTTTACCAGAGACCAAAGTATCAAAAATACTATCTTCCATTATATCTGCGTTTGGAACATAATAGAGCGTGAGATTACTTTGACCATCGAGGTCAACCAGCAAAACCTTGTAGCCTTTCATGGCTAAACAAGCACCAATAGCAGCAGTAGAAGTCGATTTTCCTACGCCGCCCTTGAAGTTGGCTAAAGTGATGACTTTGTGTAACATAGAAATTCAGTTATTATTATTTTATAAATATATCCACATGAATGTTTGTCAACTTGTACACATATATACATGTGTAACCGTGTACAAAGGTATAGTTAAATAAGAAGTGGGTGAAGAATAGCACCTATATAAGAAAAACAATATAGTAATTATATAGTAAGTTCAGTCAAGGAAGAGAGACACTTTACCATTCGGTGTAATAACTCTGGTCGTTGTTCTCGCACTCTTCAGCCCATTCCTCATCTGAGTATTCAGTATGAAGGCATTCGTCAGAGCAGTAGTAGGTAGCACCCATGTCAACACAATAGCCCTCACGCATTAGCTTGCCGCAGACAGAGCACCTTCTGCAAGTTCTGTCTGTGTTCCACCAGAAATCTGTGAAAGACTCTGCAATTACATTCTCGCTTGTGTTCTCATCCCACTTGTCGAGATAGAAGGACGCAAACTTGTTCAGCTCATCTTCGGTGTAGAGTTCTTTGTCAGTACCGCTAACAGCTTCAGTCAGCCGGTACAGGATTGATTGAATTGTTGTCATGCGTTTAGGATTTTATGCGATGGTATGCCATCGGTAGCGACCGCATACCACCGCTGGTTAGTTATTCAAAAGTAAATTGACGGATGTAGAAGTATGTATCATCATCGTCATACTCATACTCATTGATGAAGTTCATCATTTCCTCGTCTGTTCGTTCACCTTGCTCGATGTTCATCTTCTCACACCAATCATTGATAGCATCTTTGAGGGTGGTGTAGATGTCATCACAAGCATCCTCAAATGGTTCTCCGCAGGAACTGACTGCAACCTCTTCGGGGAAGAAGTCACCTTCATCATGCACATAATAAACCTCACAGCCACATTCACAGACTCTGTATGAGATAGAGAGTTCATCCCAAAGCAGATGGTTAATCTCCTCGAATAACTCATTGCAAGCATCCCATGCCGTTTCCGTTTCAAAGGATAGTAGATAGTAGTCATTGGCAGGGTCTTCCTCATACTCTGCCCAATAGATGTGACCACGGACACTGATTTGCTTGGCTTCGTAGTCGATGCCATAATGTTCTGCCAACTGGTAAAGCCAGATGTTCTTGCTGTTCACCTCCATCTTTTGGAGTGTGCTCCACAGGTCGTTCACTGCCTTGCGTGTGCCTGTCACCTTGTAGGTGGTTGTTGCTTGATTTGCCATAATCTCGATGTTTTTTTATTTCCCTACTGTAGATTTCTCTACTTTCGGGAGTGATTAGAAATTATGTTGCTTCACAAGGTGTTGTGACCATCTGCACAAGGTTATGGCTCCAAATACAACCCGAATGGTGTGGAGATTTTGAGTCATACCATTGGTTTACCTTGGGTAGATATGGGAACAACAGTTACCTTTGCAACCTAATTTCATCGACTCACGAAAGCAGAAACGGCAGACGTTATCATACTTTTCTTTTCGTTGAGGACTAGTTTATCAGTCAAAGGAAAAGGTGAACGAGAGGGGAGGGAGCAATGGTGATTGCTACTTCCTCAGTAAAAAAGAGAAATACTGATCCAGGAAGCTCATGCCGGACAAGTTTAGGTTTACGTTTACCCATGTATATATACATGAACCTATAAACTGAAAATACTAAACTCAATCATCATGTTCAGGGTTTACTTTACCTTATTATATATATAAGAACATCTAAACTTAAACCTAAACTTACACCGCAAAAATCCGTCTGTTTTTCTTTTAATTGAAACAAATAATGGCAAGATGAGATGTCAATTCGTCTAAATATGTTAAAAAGCAAACACATTCTGCAAGAAAAACGTGCAGAATGAACGTAAAGTCAGAAGAAATCATTAACTTTGCAAACAAAGTTTGCAGAATGTGCTTTTCGGGGATTATTTCCCTTACTGAGTATGTGATGCAACTACAGTGAAAATGGTCTGGCAAAATGTTGACCAGATTGTTGACCAAATTGAGTAATAACCCTAAAAGTTAAAGATTGGATGAAGACTGATTTTATTACGTAATTGAATATTCCTGCAAAAAGAACGAATATCTTGCAGAAAAAATGAATATTCTTGCGAAATATTACGAGACATCAACGTGCAGAACGTGCAGAATGCACGAAAATTGCAGCCCAAATGTTGACCAGTCCAAACGTAAATATCTCATAATCAGCATATTAGCCTCAAAATTAGCCGCCGCGCAGGCAGCAATTGAGTGAGACTAAGATGAAATAAACAAATAATAGCGAAGGGTAGATACTTGAAAAAGTATTTACCCTTTTAATTTTGCAACGCTCTGAATGTCGTGTATGGATAGAATGTATGGACTAAGAACAACATTGGTTCAATAAATGATTATACATCCACTCCTATTGTCAGAGAGGGGGAATAAGGGTATGTGTATGTGGAGAAGAAATAGTAGAATGTCATTCCATCTGACACATCACATGAACGAAGTATTTCTCTGGTTTTAACGAACAATGGTTCGATGACCAATGAACAATGCTTCAATCGCCCATGAACAATCGTTCGTTGGCCCATGAACTATGCGTGCGTTTTTGCCCCAATAAGTGTTGAGATTCCGCATCTCCATGCTGTCCGTTATGGGTTATCTTTAGAAAAGTTCCTGTTACCTTGATTTTCCACACGCACAGGCAATGTTGCGACACTGTTCACTTTTGCTCTCGCAGGATGGTAGAAACTGTTTTTGTCAAGTTAAAACGATTGATTTCTTGTTAAAGCCATTGATAATACAGAGAAAACCTGCAACTTAGTCTCCAGTGATCATTGCGGATATTGTTTGTGTTTATTTGTATTTCAACACCATAAAGATACAGTGATTTCCGCAGATGACCATTTTTGAGAGGGACTTTTTATCGACTTTCTTAATAAATTACTCCTAACAGATAATCTAAAATGGTGCATTCTGCAAAATTAAAAAAATATGAGTGCTCATCCAAGAGTACTAACTTCAATTTATCTATATAATAATGAATATAAGAATTATATGAAGTAAGTAATTGAAATTACATAATAATATTTTTGATTCATGAAATAGGAATCTGAAAGTCTTTCAGTTGAATTTGTCTTTGGCAGAAGAATAGGGAGGCGCTTCCTACTTTTTTCTAAAAGTCCCTGAAGTTTTTGTTTTCTGACTTTTTCACAGCCACACACTCCATTTCGATTAACCATGTTGGTCTGCATACAGGAGCAAGTGTGATTACAATTGGTGTCTCTGGGAACTTTTCTTCAAACATGTGCTTTACGGTCTCAAAGTCAGCCCCGTCTCTCAGATAGACTACTATCTGCATCATGTCGTCGAAGTTCATTTCACCTTCCTTCAGCAGTGTCTCCACATTCTCCCACATGCGCTCTGTCTGCTTCACGATATTTCCAACATGAAGCACTTGGCCTTTGTTGTCGATAGAAGCAGTTCCTGAGATAAAGATGTGGTTTCTGTCGCCGTATTGCATGAGTGTGCCTCTCTCAAATGTCACGCCATATTCATACGTTTTGTTCAAGTGGGTGAGGGCGTAGAGATATTTTTGCTGTTCGGGCTGAAAGCCTGTCATGGCATACGAACCCATTTGTATCAAAGCTTTAGGGTCAGATGGTGTGCCACCAATACCTGTTGAGGCAATGTAATGAGTGTCTGAGGTTAGCCCTTGTTCGGCAAAGCACTCACGGCGAGACTTGACCAGTCCTGCATATTGTGTGTCCACATCTCTCACATAGAACCAAGTACGTATGCAATTCTTCTCCAGTGTTGCTCCGAAGAGTTTCAATGTGTCAATATAAGAGAGAAGTGTTTTCCATGTCTGCATATAGGAGGTCTCGGTCGTTGTGTTCTTCATTCCCATGGTCCAGATGTGATGGTAGTCGTTGTGATTCACCACCGCAGACCCGTTCATCATGTTCATTTCTGTGCCCTTTTGCATATAAATCCACACAGCCACTTTAGAACCATCCAATGGGGGTTGCTGAATGTATGACACCGTACATGTATCTTCTTCTTTCATCAGTGGGACTTGGTTGGTGGCATCGCTCAAAAAGTAACGCTTGAACACCACTTTCGCACCTTCCACACGCTCCATCAGCACTTCTTCTGCCTTCAGAAGTCGAGCATATTGAGGAGCATACATCTCTCCCTGTGCCTCCACGTGGATGATGGCGTGATATTCAGTCACCTCACCTGCGCTGAAGCGAGTGAGTTCCACGTGCGCACCAATCTCATCTATATTTAGTTTAGTATATTCCATAATGGTTGCAAAGTTAATGATTTTTCCCGAATATTAATACTTTTCTTCAAAAAAAGACTCTGCAACTCATATCTCACTTGTTTTCTCTCTCGTCTTCTCTGTCGCCCCATCTCATTTTACCATTAATTGAAAAAACTTAAGAACAATGTGATGATACCCGTATTGATCAGATCTGCAAACATGGCACCTACAATTGGTACAATTAAGAAAGGTTTGACTGAATAATGGTATTTGTAGCACACCGCACTCATATTGGCCATGGCATTAGGCGTAGCACCCAAGCCAAATCCGCAGATACCTGCCACCAATACTGCCGCATCATAGTCTTTGCCCAACCATCTAAAGGCGATGAAATATGCAAACAAGGCCAACATGGCCACTTGAGAGAGTAGCATTACAATCAGAGGTAATGCCAAACTTTGCAGTTCCCACAGTTTTAGCGAAATCATTGCCATACCGAGGAAGAGTGACAGGCATATATTGCCCACACTGATGATTCTTTCCATATCAAGCATCTTGTCTGCCTTCATCAGATTGCCACTATCATCTTTTATGTGCATTGCTCCCATCACATTTCTCATCAGGGCTGCCAGAATCAATGCACCAAAGTAAGTAGGGAAGGTGATGCCTGTTTTCTCCAGTGCCCAACTCAACAAAGTTCCACCAGCCATCACTAAAAGAATAAAATAAGTGGCTTTGGCATACTGCTGGAATTCAAGTTCATTAGAACTGATACGCTTGGCTCTACCCGTTGGTGAAGCCTCGTCACTTTCAATACCTGCCATAGCAGGGTCAATATCCTCGTCTTGAGTCTGCAACTGTTCGCTCTTTAGTTTTGTTCTGATGATATATTCAGCCAATGGACCACCTAACATCGAACCTGCTATCAATCCAAAGGTGGCGGCGGCCATAGCAATGGTGCCTGCTCCATTTAGTCCCATTCCTTCCAACACGCTACTGAATCCGCCTGCCGTGCCATGTCCTCCTGTCATTGATACGCTTCCCACTGCTATGCCAACCAATGGATCTACATCCATCAGTTTAGTCACTCCTATAGGCATGGCGTTCTGCAGTGTGATAATAACCACTAAAAGGGAAAGCATGACCAGAAGAGGGCGTCCACCTTGTTTCAGCACCTTCAGGTCACTCTGAAAACCTACACTTGTGAAGAATGCCAACATGAAGACATCCTTCAGTGTACCATCAAACGACACCTCCAGACCGCTCCAAGCATAGATGGCCAATGTGAGTATTGAGAAGATGATGCCACCACTCACTGGTGAAGGTACGCAAAACTTCTGTAGCCACTTTACCTTTCGGGTTAGCCACATTCCCAACACCAAAGCCAATGCTCCCACACCGGCTGTCTGAATCATATCAAGAGAGATTGTTCCCATATATTGTTTTCTAAAATCTGTATTGTACTCTTCCTACCACAGCATTTCTGTTCACCTCTGAAGTACGGCAATTCAACAGGTCAAACATGTCGTGCCAGTCCAATCCCATATCCCAGTGCTTTCCCCATTGCTTTGATACTGTCAAGCAACCATATGCAGGTACTCCTGTCGCCTCTCTTCTGGGGTTCTTCTTGGTGAAAGCCACTAACTGCATACCCACTTGCCACTCCTCTGGCAGATACACCTTCGGGGCTATTCTTACCGATGCATAACCACCACTTTCAGCAGCATAAAAGTTCACTCCACCTGTCAGCATAGCGTTCACTCCGGCAATATCTGTGCGCAAGTAGGCTGAAACATTCATGTTTGCAAAATCTTCACCATCTTTCAGGTCTGTGTAGCTTGCTTCTGTCTGCACTGTCAGTTTCTTTCTGCTATACGCATAAGCCAGTTTGTATTGGTTAATATTTATTTCTTTCAGTTCGCCCCGTGTAATCGCCCATTCCTCATCACTCAGTGTTGTCTTTTTCTCAAACAGGGCACCATAGGCAGGATTGATATATTTCTTATAGAAACCCACTTGCCACTGATGTTGCTGTTTGGGAACAAAGATAACGCACGCATTCATATTGTTGCTTGTGCGGTCGTGAGTCCTTTTGCCCTCGCCATCCATTCGCAGACCATAGTTGTAAAACACGATGCGTTCACCTGCTGTAAATCTCCACTTTTCCAGCGTGTAGGTGTATTGCAGATATAAGTCGTGGTTGGTTGCCCAATAGTCTTTGCCTGTTCTCTTCACATTTGTGCTTGCATAGTCACCCTCCACACCCAGCATCATTGACAGGTTCTTCTTGATGAAAGGTGTGTTTAGTTCAGCTAACCACAAGGGTAGGTTAGTCCTTGTCATTTCATCGCTTGCATATTGATACCCACCCAATAAGAGCAATTCAGTGCCCATATCGTTGAAGGTATGGAAATATCTTGCCCTGCCCATATATTTCTGAGAGCCACGTGATGAGAAATCTTTCTCCACATATTGTTGTGTAAAGTAAGTTAAAATCCTGTCTCTTTCACTTAGTCGGTTCGTCATGTGGAGCGTCAGATATTCCATATTCGCCTCTTTATAGCGGTAAGACACATTGGCATATACCTCTGTTGCCTTGTTGCCCCATAGCATGTTGGCTGTGCCAATACCACTCATTTGCTTTCCACCCTCTGTATTGTGAATAGGTATTTCCGCCTGTCCTTCCACAAAAGCATCCACACCTTCATACTTTCTCATGTTTATGTCTATCACACGTCCCATGCCTACAGTTCCTTTTGCCACACCTGTGTTGTCGCAGACCTGAATCTTCAGAATGTCTTTTGCCTTCATCTGGCTCAAGATTAGTCTTGTATCACCATTCATGGCACAATTGTCCAATCTCAAGTTATATCCCGAAATCAGGTCTTCATATCCAGCCGCCATTAGGTCTGGACACATAAGTAATATGTCCAGCAAGCTCTCTTCGCCAGTCAGTTTCATTCTCTGAGGATAGATCATGGTTCTGTCTGCCTTGACTTCCACTATGGGCAAGTCTTCATCTACTGGCTCTTTCATTCCACTGCCAGTTCCTTTGGCCATTAGACTGAGAGGCCATAAAAAACACATTAAAATTATTGTCCACATAGATAGCAACATTTTGTGGCAAAGATAAAATAAAAATGGTGAAACCACAAATAATCTCACCATTTTCCTTCTTTTTATTCCTTTTAGAACCTTGTCCAATCGTTTTTCCTTTTCATCTTCGCTATCTAAGTGTTGCTTCCAACAATCAATAAACGCTCACATCTCCATGCCTTATCGACAAGAAACAAAAGTGAAAAAGAATCCTTTACGGATAAACCCTCCCTCCCCATGCTTCTGCGAGCCTTCGAGATGCCTTCGAGATGCCTTCGAGACGGTTACGAGATAATTCCAGCACCTTTTTCATTGGTGGCATGAAGGGAAATGAAGACAGAAACATATGCGGGCATTCCATGCCAGAAATGTCTATTTTGTGAATTTGTGGAAATGTGAACTTTCTAAAGTTATCACTATGACATAATCAAGAGTGATACTTCTGACGCTTGTCGAGAAGTGGCAGACGCTATCTCATACCTAATCGACTTTAAACTATAAAAGAGTTGATTCTACAGCCCTAATATCCTCTATTGTTCCGTCAAAAGGTCCTGCGTGCTCCAGTTTCAGCGCACACATGGCTGCTGCAAACTTTCCAGCCTCTTCATACCCTATGCCTTGACTCCTGCACCATAAATATCCTGTGCTATACGTGTCGCCACATCCTGTAGCATCGACTATCTTGCGAGGGCGATAAGCAGGAATCTCATAGAACTGACCTTCTGCATAGATGAGTGATCCATTGCTACCTAATGTGATTACGACCTCTTTCACACCATATTCATTCAGTGCATATGCCACCTTGTGAGGATCACTATAAGGAGTGATTGCCTCCATCTCATGCTCATTCAGTTTCAGAATATCTGTGTGGGGTAAGACAGCCTCCATCTCTTTCCATCGGGTAGCCACAACCTCTTCGCCTATCACTTCACGCAGATAGCCTTGCACATCAATCGACACAATTCCTCTGCTCGACAACTCCTTCACAAGTTCAAGAGAGAAGTCGTCAGCCAGCAATGAACCAAGATGATATATTTTAGCATCCAGTCCCTTCATTTCCTCCACGGTGAAAGGATCTGCTTTTGCCAACACTCTTTGCTGGCGATTGTTGGCATTCTCTCCATATTTGTTTTCAAAGAACACCGTATGCTCACTATGGAAGCATGTCACATCAATTCCCACACCTCTCAGTTTCTCAATCTCGCCCAGAGCATCATCACCAACTTTTGTCACAAGGTGAAAAGATACGTTGTGTGGCAATTTATTCATGCCATGAGCCATATAATAAGCCGTACCTCCTGCCATACTTGCCGTAAGATGAGGTGTGATGATTTGATCATGAGTGATATGACCTATACAACATATATCTTTCATTGATGAATTTCTTGCTTTTTCGGTTTTACCAATTTAAATATGATCAGAAGAAAGAATATCACAGGGAGGCTTTTCCCTTTCATTTCTGATTTACTTATAAAGAAAGTATCTTTTTAATGAAAGATTGCGAGCCATTGTGATAAGGGCTCGCAATCCTTTACTTAGAAGATATTTCATTCCTTCTCCAACTATTCTACACCGTTCATCATCTTCTTGAGAAGAGGGTAGAGGGAGAAGAGGAGAAGTGATGCCACACCAGCCATAATGGCAAAGAGGACAAAGAAGTCTGTCAGGTTTGCTACCTCATAACCCATAAAATAGTGAACAGGATCTGTTGCTGTGGGAAGAAGTGTAGCCAACTTGCCTGCGAGGATATTGCTGGCAGCATTACTCATGAACCAAACACCCATGAGAAGAGATGCAAGGTGAACAGGAGAAAGCTTATTGACCATAGAAAGACCAATAGGTGAGAGTGAGAGTTCACCAATCGTATGGATGAAATAGAGAATGAAGAGCCACCACATAGATGCTTTCTGACCACCCTCAAGTCCACTTGTGCCATAAGCAATAACACAATAGCCGATTGCCAAGAGAAGAAGGCCGATAGCCTGCTTGATTGGTGATGCTGGCTCTATCTTTCGCTTAGCGAGAAATTCCCAAAGAGTAGCCATGACTGGAGCAAAGAGCACCACCACAATAGGGTTGATGGACTGAAACCAAGTGGTTGGCATCTCCCAAGAACCAACGGTGCGGTCTAACTGCTGGTCGGCAAAGATAGTGAGGGATGAGCCTGCTTGCTCAAACGCACTCCAGAAGAAGATGACGAACACTGCTATGATATAGATAACCCCAATACGTTGTTTCTCTATTTTAGTGAGCGAACGGTCTGTAATGATAAATACAGGAAGTGCGATGGATATAGCATAGATGGCTGCTGAAATGTAGTCGTTGAAGTTGTCCACTCCTATAGAGAATATAAAGAACAGAGCAATAGCACCGAGGAGACAGCCCCACATGCGGAGTGGTGAGTTCTTGACCTTTGGAGCGTTGTTGTGTTCTGCTGCTTCTGCAGCCTCCTTCTCCTTGACAAGTTCACTCTTAGATGGCGCAAGACCGATGTCAAGACCTTCAGGTGTTTTGAGATACTTGTTTTTACCAAGAATAAAGACGACAACAGACACGATCATGGCTATACCCGCACAGAAGAATCCCCACTTGAAGACACCAGGATTCATCCAGTCGCCTGTGAACATACCACAGACAACTGGTGCAATGAGTGCGCCTGTGTTGATGCCCATATAGAAAATGGTGAAGGCAGAGTCTTTTCTGTGGTCTTGTGGCTCATAGAGGTCGCCTACCATTGTAGAGATATTTGGCTTGAAGAAGCCGTTGCCAATGATGAGGGCAGCAAGACCCGAAAACATGAGGATGAGGGCAAGACTATTGTCCACCTCCGGGTTGATAGTACCACCCATTGTTGGGTCGGTGAAGATGCTCTGTTGCACCACACATGCGGATGCAAACATTAAGAACTGCCCAATGCCCATGACAATAGCACCAAAGATGATACTACGGCGATTGCCCCAATAACGGTCGGCAATATATCCACCGAGGAGTGGGGTGAGATAGACAAGACCAGTGTAAGAGCCATAAATCTGGCTGGCATCAGCACTATTGAAGAAGGCTGCCACGAGATAGAGAACGAAAAGGGCGCGCATGCCATAGTAACTGAAGCGCTCTGCCATCTCTGTGACAAAAAGAAGGTATAAACCTTTTGGATGACCTTTCTGTGACATAATTAAAAAGTAAGTTTAATCCTTTAATATTAGTAATACATTATTTATTATTCTTGTTTTGCTGTTCCTGCTGCTGACGGAGAATCTCCATCTGCTTTTCCTGCATAGCCTGAAGGCGACCCATAATGCTGGAGGTCTTCTTCTTGTCGTTGGTGTCAATCTTGCGAGCAGCATGACGCTTCTCCAGTTTCTCAAGAAGTTTAGCATCGTCGGTAGTCTTACGTAAGAACCACATCATGAGGATGGAAACGAGACCAGAGAAGAAGTAGTACCAGTTGAGACCTGCACTATAGCTGTTGAAAGAGAAGAAGAAGATAACTGGCATGAGGTAGGTCATCCACTTCATCATCCCCATCTGCTGTTGCTGTTCTGGGGTCATGGCATACTGCTGTTGCTTCTGAGTGATGATAGAGTTGAACACCGTAGATACACACCAAAGCACACAGAAGAGGGAGAGGTGATCACCAATACCCCAAATGTTGAATCCCCAATTGATGATGTCATCATAGGTAGATAGGTCGTCAGCCCAAAGGAAAGACTGACCGCGCAACTCAATGTAGTTAGGGATGAAGTTGAAGAGGGCAATCCAGATAGGCATCTGAATAAGCATGGGGAGACAACCGCCCATTGGGCTCACACCATATTCGCTATAGAGTTTCATGACTTCCTGCTGCTTGAGCATCGCATCTTCCTTCTTAGGATATTTTGCGTTGATTTCGTCCATCTTTGGACGGAGCACACGCATATTGGCAGAAGAGATGTAAGACTTCTTCATGAGTGGGAACAAGAAGAACTTAACGATAAGGGTGAGGAGTGCAAGCACAATACCCATGTTGAGACCAAGTCCTGAGAGGAAGTCGAAAGCATAAAGGAACACAAAACGGTTAATCCACTTGATGATGGGCCAGCCCATATATACGAGCGACTGGAGATCCAGATCATCGCCTGAAGCAAGCATCTCTTCATTAGCCTTCAGTGTTGAGAACTTGTTAGGACCAAGATAAAAGTGGAAACTAGTTGGCTGAACGCCCTTAGTGTCAAAGTCTGCTGAGAATGCCGTCTTATAGGTCTTGAGATAGCCAGAGCCTTTTTCAAGCTGGGTTGATGACATTTTGCTGACACTGACAGGCTGGTCGGCAATAAGTACCTGACTGAAGAACTGAGTCTTGTAGGTAATCCATTTGACTTTCTCATCAAACTCATCTTCTTCTTCATCTCCGCCACTGGTGGAAAGTTCGTGAGTATCACCCGCCACATCACGGTATGTGACAGTGGAATAACGTGTTTCAAAGTCGTAACCCTTCTCCTGTTGCTTCATGTTCTCAGTCCACTCCATCTGCATAGACTTCGTTGTGGAAGAGAAGAAACCCTCAAGACCGTTAGCCTTCACATCCATGTCAAGAAGGTAAGAATTAGGCTTGAGAGAGTAGGAAATGTCCAGTGAGCCACCTGCAACAGGGAGATGCATGGTGACACTATTCTTTGTCACGTCGGTTGGGCGGAAGAAGAGCTCATGGGTCACAATATTGGCTGTTTTCCCATCAAGCATCAGACTCATGTTCTGGTCATAACCGTCAAAGAGCACCACATTTCCTCCATGAAGACTCTTGTAGGTGCTGTCTTTGAGTTCCACCTTCTGCAGTTGCCCACCCTTGTTGGTGAGTGTGACACGAAGGAGTTCATTCTCAATGACAGTGGTTGCCACTTTGCCCTGTCTTGCCTCAAAGAGTGGATTGAGTGTGTCGGCTTTCTCTTCAGCCTTCTTCTCCTGTTCTTTCAGGCGATTCTTGGCCTCTTTTTGCGCTTCGATATTAGCAATAGAATCGAGTTGCGCCTGTTCTTCCATCTGGTTTCCACGGGCATAATTCTCATACGCCATAAATCCGAAAACCACTAATCCCATAAGCACGAAGGCTGTGAGCGTGTTCTTATTCATTTTTTATCGTTTAGTTATTCTATTCTTAATCTTAAGTTAGAGTCTTAAATAATACAAAATTCGTGCAAAGATAGTGAAAAAAACGGAGACGGAAGGGATATTTGTAGCAGAAATACCTATCTTTGCATTAGAATTTAATAAAAGATAAGATTTATGAAGACTAAATTCATTTTATTTCTTGCTTTGTTCACACTTGCCCTTGGTGTGCAGGCTAAGAAGTATCCTGAAATCAAATTCGAGAAGACTATTGTTGATTTCGGTAAGTTCTCAATGGATGATGCTATCAGAAAATGTACTTTTAAGTTCACCAATACAGGCGACGCCAAACTGGTGATCACGGCTGTGCACGTGTCATGCGGCTGCACTGTGGCTGACTATCCGAAAGACTTCATCGCTCCAGGTGCCAGCGGAGAGATTACTGTGACATACGATGGCAGCAACAAGATGCCAGGAAGATTCAGAAGAAACATACAGGTTTTCACCAACTGCAAGGAGGATATGGTAAGAATCTTTATCCAAGGCGACATGACCGATGTGCCTGTGACAAAGAAAGCTAAACCTGCTAAAGCCAAAGAGTAGGGGAATACTCTTCTTAGAAGCACAAACGATGACCGTTTTCTGAAACAAGAAAAATGGTCATCGTTTTGTCTTAAATAGGAACAAGCGATGGTCTCATGCGGTTGCAATACTGCTATGAGACCATCGTTTTATAAAAATAAGAGACTATATGTGACTTTTTTTGTCCGAAAGTTTTTTTATAAGAAAAATGATTACTACCTTTGTGGCATGCTTAGACCAGTGGTCTTACGCTTATTTGATATAAAATAGGAAAAGAGAACCTTCCTTAAACAGTGATCATAATAACAAGTACTCGCCCTAATGAACACACATACTGACAGTATTACCGATGCCATTTCGACAAATGGGCTCGAATCATTGGATTATATCATTATCCTAACGTATATTGTGCTTTTGCTTGGTTTGGGTTTCCTTCTTGGCATGAGGGACAAGCATAAAACAAGCACAAATGATTACTTCTTGGCAGGCAACTCACTGACATGGTGGGCTGTGGGTGCGTCGCTGATTGCCGCCAACATCTCAGCAGAACAAATTATTGGTATGTCGGGAACAGGCTATGCCCACGGCATTGCCATTTCTGCCTATGAGTTGATGGCTGCTGTAACCATCGTGGTTATATGTCGTTGGTTGCTGCCTATCATGATGGACCAGAGGGTGCTAACCTTCCCGCAGTTCTTGCAGAAACGCTATTCTGACACATCGAGCCTTTCTTTTTCCATCGTATATCTGTTTCTCTACGTCTTCGTCAATCTCACCTCTGTGGCTTGGTTGAGCGCAATGGCTTTGGAGCAGATGCTGGGTGTGGCAGGAATGGGATTCAACATATTAGGGGTTTACATATCATTCCGCATACTTTTCATCTTGATTTTGTTCTTTATTGCTGGTGCTTATTCCATCTATGGAGGCATGGTGTCAGTTGCATGGACAGACGTGATGCAGTTCGTCTTTATCATTGGTGGCGGCATTGCGGTGGCTATCTTTGCCCTGCAGGCGGCAGGCGGTGAGGACGGAACCATCAAGGATGGACTGAAACGTATGCTGGCATTCTTTCTGGACAGAGAACACTACAATGACTCCCACATGCACCTAATTGTGCAGAAGACCCATAGTTATTCGGGATTTGACAACGTGCCTGGTATTGCAGCCATTGTGGGAAGTGTGTGGGTTACAAACATTTCTTATTGGGCATACAACCAGTTTGTGACCCAGAAAGCACTGGCAGCCCGAAATCTTGAACATGCTCAGAAGGGATTCTTGTTTGCTGCCAGCATGAAGATGCTAATTCCTTTCATCGTGCTTGTGCCAAGTATCTGTGCATATTATATGGTGAATACAGAGAACGAGGAGTTTCCTGCAACGGGAGAAATTCTTTCTGCTGATGGGGTTTATCCGTGGTTTGTGACAAACTTCATCCCTACAGGTGTGAGAGGCCTTGCCATCGTGGTTCTATTGGCAGGTGCCACATCTTCTCTTGCCTCCATGCTGAACAGTACGAGCACCATCTTCTCCATCGACATTTACCAGAAATACATCAAGAAAGATGCTTCTGAAAGACTCTTGGTGAGCATTGGTCGAATCACCTCCGTGGTGGCTTTGATTCTTGCAACACTTGCTGTCCATCCTCTGCTTGGCAGTGTTGAACAGGGATTCAGATATATTCAGGAATATTCAAGTTATATATATCCTGCCGTGGCGATTCTCCTCACTATGGGTCTGATGTGGAAACTTGCAAGCGACAAGGCATCGCTCTGGGTGGCAGGACTGACCATTCCGTTGAGCCTCTTGTTTAAGTGGCTCATCCCCGATGTACCCTTCACTTTCCGAGCAGGATATGTGTATATCATTCTGTTGATTGTGTTTGTTGTCCTTTCCTTGAAGAACAAGAATGTGATACCAAACACGGCATATCTGAAAGAGAGGCGCATGGCCACGAGAAAAGGAGCGATATTCTTGTCGTGCGTGTCAGTATTGAGCATTCTTGTTGCCTTGGTCGCTACAGTGGGAAATCTGTTCTTGCCAGCCAGTGCAACTCCCGAGAATAGTGTCATTGCATATATGAATGATATAGGCTTTGAGGCATTCTTCTTCTTTGGCTTCTTTATTGGTGGCTATGCACTGGTGGCTTGGACCAACTCCAGAAGCAAGGTGCAGGATTCGCTTGCTGTGGACTTCAGTCTCAAACTCTTCTCCACAAACCGTGTATATAAGATTGCGGGCACGCTGATAGGTATCATCATTGCACTTCTCTACATCCTTCTTTGGTAGAGGATTGCATCTATAACAATCATACAACATCATTGGCTTCGTCCTTTTAGGATGAAGCCATTTTTATTTTTAGCAACTATCACATGAGCGGAAAATATACGGGAGTCTGGAGCGGGAAATATACGGAAGCCCTTTCATAGGGGAGGAGATGAATGAGGTGTGGTGCACAATGGGAATTCCTTTTCTGTATGATACGTTCATGATTGAAGGATTCTTCATGCACCAACGAACAATGCTTCAAGTGCCCATGAACAATGGTGCACAGAGGACTGAGTGAAGGCGAGCAGCCAACGACGGCTGTTTCGGGGCATTCGGTACTATATACACCCAGTTCAAAGGCAAGGCAAAGGAAGTCATTGATTGGCTTAAATCAAAGAAGGAAGGTGAAGCGGCAGGCGCACTTCATCACCACAGCATTGGTGATATTTCCCTTGTATGGGGTGATGAGAAGGCTGGACTTGCAAGTGCTATCGACCTTGTTTATCAGGCACGAAAGAGTGGCTTTAAGGTTGGTGATAAGGCCAGCATGTATGCACGTCAGCAACAGTTTGACTTTTATGGAGTTCCTGCAACTGTTGCGGACTACAAGAATGCAACCATGCTGATGATTGCAGACATTCTTAATGACAACCGAAGCACCCGACTGAAGAAGTACATGCAACTCTACAACCACAATGCTCAGGATGCAGCCAATGGTCAGCTGGATCTGTTCAGTGGTGAGGCGGCAAGTAAGGAAAGTATTCTGAATGACATCAAATCATTATTAACAAATGGGACAGAAAAAGAACAACAGAGAGCCGCTCAAGAAGCCGTTGAAAGGCGTAAAGCAGAGAGCGTGGCAGAAACTGGTGCTATCAACGATGGCAGCGAAGGAAACGGAGTAGGCAAAACCGCTACTGCATCACATGAAAATTTGGTGATGTTCTTGCAGCAATTCCTCGAAGAGGCAGGTGGGGATATGCGACTCATCGAACTTGCTACAGACGAGGAAATACAGAAACTATATGACCTTTATGATGCTTGGGAAGATGTCAATGACATTGTTGGTGAAGCCCATGCTGCTAATGATAAGTTCCTGAACAGTAAGAATGAGGCTTTGAAGAAGAAAGCGGAGGATAATATTCGCAAAGCAGAAGAAGCATCTACTGAAGCTTATGCGCCTGTGCAAGAATACTACCATGATATGTTGGATGCACATGGCATTGATGATTATATTGGTGAGCTTGTTGATGCCCCAGTAGAAGAAACAACTGTTGCAGATGTCATTTCCAAGGCAGAGGCAGAAACGGAGCAGCATCCTACCGAGGCACAGAAGGAAGCGGGAAACTACAGGATGGGTCATGTGAAGTTGGACGGATACGACATCACCATTGAGAATCCCAAGGGTAGTGTACGTAGCGGAAAGGATGCACAGGGTAATGAGTGGAGTAGTACCATGAACAATACTTACGGCTACATTCGTGGTACAGAGGGTGTTGATGGTGATCATATTGATGTGTTCTTGTCTGATGACCCCACTAATGGCAATGTTTTTGTCGTAGACCAGGTGAATGAGGATGGTACGTTCGATGAACATAAGGTGATGTATGGCTTTTCTTCTGCCGATGAGGCGAGGGAGAACTATCTCGCTAACTATTCAGATGGCTGGAGGTGTGGCATTATCACTGAGGTCACGAAGGCAGAGTTCAGAAACTGGATTGACAGCAGCCACCGCAAGACAAAGCCTTTCAGTGAATACAAGAGCGTGAAGGTGGAGGGCGCGCAGAAGGAAGGCGGACTTGGGAAGTCCGAAAATCCAGACGGAGACGACAATCAAGGCAATCCATTGAACGAGGACGGTACATTGATGTTGGAGAAGATTTCATCTATCGACGAAATAACCGATGAGGACTTCTCCAAGCCTACTCGTAGTGTCGAGCTTCCTGCATTGCCTGCGGCAGTTGATGAGGCTATTGGTGCAAATGGCAAGCCTGTTATCATCAAGAAGAATATCTTTGAGCGCAATGCAGAACGTCATGCGGACTTGACCGCTGACGATAGCAGAAACATTCTCCAATCTGCCTTGTACAATCCGAACCTGTACGGACAGAACCAAAAGGCAAAGCGACCTTATAACTGGGTTGTTATAAATACGAAGGACAAGGAAGGCAACAACCGTCTTGTACTCCTTGAACTGAGTCCAGAAAAAGAAAACGCCGAGATAGTACATTGGCACTACATCGACGACAAAGGACTGGAAAAAATTAAAAGACAAGCCGAACGTGAGGACGGGCAACTCCTCATACTGCCTTCCGAATCGGAAGAGGCTGGTGCCCTTTCCAGCCCTACGAACGACTTGTCTTCTGGCGGCAAAGTTACGAATAATTCTGCATCCGACCAAGAAAATGGTGTTAATTCTTTCAAAATCAGTCAATTTGAGTACACTACCAAGCGTGGTAAGAAAATAAACATGCAGCTTGTAAGGTTTGAAAGTGAACTTGGCAAGGAGCAGATGAATGCTGCAAAAGAACTTGCAAAGGAAGCAAAAGGCTGGTGGAGCAAAGAAGATGGCGGTTTCCTAATGCGTGATGTTGACAGTGCTCAGAAACTCGCAGATACAATCTTAGGTGATAATGAAGCAGTTGCAGATTCACAGCCCGTTTCGTTAGAAGACATGCAGAATACCACAGAAGAGACGAAAACGCCACAGCCTAAGAAAGTGAATGTTGAGAGCCTTTTGGGTGAACTTAATGAAAAAGGTGAAGCCAAGTTGAGTGACCATGTAGAAGAAGATGGCAATACGAGCGGAAACAAACTTGTGACTGACGAACGCTATGAGCAGTTAAAGGCACGTATGCGTAAGAAGTTGGGGCAGTTGAACGTAGGTATTGACCCGGAAATGCTTGCAATAGGTACAGAGATGGCAGTGTATCATATAGAGAAAGGAGCAAGAGCGTTTGTTCCTTATGCCAAGGCAATGATTGAAGAACTTGGCGATGCTATACGTCCATACCTTAAAGCCTTCTATAATGGTGCTCGTGACCTCCCAGAGTTTGATACTAATGGTTTGGCTGAGGATATGACACCTTATGATGAGGTGCGCAAGATTGACATTGCGAACTTCGATAAGGATTCCACTGATGCTATGGCTACTGCAGACATGGTTGTCAAGGAACAGAATGCAGAGAAGCAAGCGGAGGATTCCAAGAAACAAATCAGTGACTCAAGAAACAATAAGCGTAAGGAACAGCAAAAACAACAGCTTGACCTATTCGCAGAAATGAATGAGCAAGATAATTCTATTTCAAATACAGAAAGCAATGAAACAAATGACGTACAAACTCGCTCCTCTGAAGAAGGGCGAGAAAGACAGCAGCCTCAGCAGGATGCGCCGATGGGAGGAAGCACAGGGCATGAAACTGAAGGAACTGACGGACGAGGAATGGGTGGACGTAGTACACGTGATTCTGTGTCTGACAGAGGAAGAAGCGAGAGAGTGGCTCGCACAACTCAGAGCCAGCAAGGTCTAACATACGATGCTGGCACATCAGGAACGGTTGCCAAGAATATAAAAACAATCATGCGGAACGTGGCAAGGACTACGCTCCAAAGGCTGTTGATGCTCGAATTGAAGCCAATATCAAGGCTATCGAATTGATGCAACTGCTTATGACGGAAGGTAAGAAAGCCACTCCTGAACAGATGGAGGTGCTTCGCCAGTTCAGCGGTTGGGGTGGTCTTGGCAAGGCATTCAATGAAAACCTGGGTGGTGCATACAGCTACAATCCTATCCCTCGCCGACTGAAAGAACTGCTCGGTGATGAAGCGTACAGCCAAGCAGAAATGAGCCGTAACAGCGCGTACTATACCCCTGCAACTGTAATTGATACGCTGTGGGACATAGCACGTGCAATGGGCTTTAAGGGAGGAAAAGTTCTTGAAGGTTCTGCAGGTATTGGAAATATCATTGGTGCTATGCCTACTGACATGAGTAATCGCAGTAGCATCCAAGCAGTAGAGATTGATGAAACTACTGGCAATATTCTTTCTTTGCTTTATCCCGACGCAAATGTAGAGGTTAAAGGCTTTGAGGCTACAAAAGTTCCTAACGGCAGTATTGACCTCGCTATTACAAATGTTCCTTTTGTTACAGGACTTCGTGTAATGGACACGACAGGCGACAAAGACCTGTCGTCAAAGTTCCATGATATTCACGATTTCTGTATTGCCAAGAACGTACGTAAACTTCGTGAGGGTGATATTGGAATATTCATAACATCAAACGGCACACTTGACAATAGTCAGAAACTACGCAACTGGCTTGTAAGTGAAGGTAGTGCAGATGTTGTCGGTGCATTCCGTCTGAATAATCAAACCTTTGGTGGTACTGGAGTTACATCAGACATTATTGTTATACGCAAGAGAGTGAACGGACATAAGTCTGCTCATGCTATCGACGTAAGTACCGTTACTGCAGAACGTGCTGCAACCTACACAGACCCTAATACAGACAAAGAGCGTACTGCTTCAATGGACTACAATAAGTATTTCGTTGAGCATCCTGAAAACATGGCAGGTGAGATGCACTTTGGTTTTGAGAAGGGCGATACCTACCGAGCATCAAGTAAAGCCCTATATCCTACAACAGGAAAGAACCAGTCGGAAATGCTACAAGCATGGTTGAAGGGTTTTGAGACTATGAGTGAGGATATTCCTCAGACAGAACGTGCTGATAGCGATGTCACTGCAAATGCCGTTTACGAGGAACTTGGTGCAGATGTAAAGGAAGGCTCGCTCATTCTTGATAAAGAAGGAATGCTATGTGTTGCTCAATATGGTAAAGCCGTACCTCTGTCAGTCAATACCAATAAGGTGAAAGGCACTACAAAAGCAGAGTGTTTCAACAGATACCAGGCTATCAAAGATGCGCTTGCTGATGTTCTTTCCTATCAGACGGAGAATGATAGTGATGAGGGACTTAAACCGTTACTTGTGAAGTTAAACAAGTCTTTTGATGATTTTGTCAAGACATACGGTCATCTGCACAAGAATACAAGTATTTCATTCTTGAAGAATGATGTAGATTTCCCAAACATCCTTGCCTTGGAGAAATACAGTGAGGTGGGCGATAAGAAAGGCAATAAGGTTGCCAAGTATGATAAAACTGATATTTTCAGTCAGCGTGTTGTTGAAAAAGACAAAGCCCCAGAGCCTACGAATGTGAAAGATGGAATCATTGCCAGCATCTATCAATATGGACGCATTGATATACCTTACATATCCGAACACCTTGGAAAGACGGAGGAAGATGTCAGAAATGAAATCGTTGAAAGCGGTTTAGGTTTCGAGAACCCTATCAATATGCAGATGGAAGTTTCATACGAATATCTCAGTGGCAATGTTCGTGAGAAACTCAGACAAGCCGAGGAAGCAAACGAGGATGGAAAGTACTCTGCAAATGTGGAAGCATTGCGGAATGTTATTCCTATGGATATACCTTCACACCTCATAGACTTCACGCTTGGTAGTTCATGGGTAGAGCCAAAGCTTTACGAGGATTATGTCAAGGATAGGACCGACGTAGATGTAACACTCATCAATGCCGGTGGTACATGGTTCATGAAGACGCCTTATTATGTCAGTCACGAGAAGAATAAGGCTATGGGTGTTCGTGGTCAGGTCATCAATAAGCTAATTCTTGGTACAGACCTCATAGAAGCGGCACTGCAGAACAAGACCATTACAGTAAGTGAGACACGCAGCATCGGTTACGGTTCAAGTAAAACGACAGAGACCGTCACCGACAAGGAAGCGACGCAGGCTTGTGCTGCAAAGATTGATGAGATTAGAGCCGACTTCAAGGAATGGGCACGCAAAAAGATGCATAGTGATGCAGAAATGTCTGCACATATAGAACGCATCTACAACGAGCAGTTCAACAACTATGTACCTCTGACAGTCAGTGACGAGTTCGCACCTCAGTACTTTGGCGGAGCAAACCATAAGTTCCAGATGCGTCCACATCAGTCTAAGGCTATCATCCGTGGTACGATGCAGCCATTGTTGCTTGCCCATGAAGTAGGCACAGGTAAAACATTTACCCTTGTCAGCACTGCAATGGAGATGCGCAGGCTTGGAACAGCCAAGAAGCCTATGATTGTAGTTCAGAACGCTACCGTAGGTCAATTTGTGGCAAGTGCCAAGGAACTCTATCCTAATGCCAAGGTTCTTACATTGGATGATAAGGACCATACAGGAGAAGGAAGAAAGAATTTCTATGCCAAAATCAAGTACAACGATTGGGATATGATTGTTGTTCCTCAGTCAGTATTTGAGCGCATACCAGACAGCGAAGAACGTCAGATGCGTTTCATTCAAGACAAGATAGACGAGAAAATGGCTGTGCTTGAGAAGATGCGTGAAGCAGACGACAACGGCAAAAATTCCATTGTCAGGATGGCAGAAAAGGAAATCGAGAAGTTACAAGACCAGTTGGGCGCATTAGGTGAAACCTTGTCAGACAAGCGCAGTCAGCGTGATGGAAAGAAAGAAGCCGTCAGACGGCAGAACGCGATGGTAAAGGCACAAGAGATGCTCGACCGCCAGACAGACGATGTAGAGAACTTCGACGATATGGGTGTCGATGCAATACTTGTAGATGAGGCTCACGAATATAAGCATCTCGGTTTTGCAACTGCAATGCAGAGAGGTGTGAAAGGCATTGACCCTTCATATTCGAAGAAGTCGCAAGGTGTCTATCTGAAAACTCAGGCGGTGTTGGAGAAGAATAATGGTCGTAATGTCATTTTTGCTACCGGTACACCTATCAGCAATACGGCAGCAGAGATATGGACGTTCATGCGCTATCTCATGCCAGCCGACACCATGAAGTCATACGACATCTACTATTTTGATGATTTTGTTCGTAACTTTGGTAATCTTACACAGATGCTGGAGTTTACAACAAGTGGCAAGTTCAAAGAGAACAATCGTTTTGCAGGATATGTAAACCTTCCTGAACTGGTTCGTATATGGTCAGGCGTTGCTGATACTGTTCTCACAGAAGATGCACAAGCCGTCAAGGACAATGTGCCAGACATTGAAGGAGGACAGGCGCAGGACATTTATCTTCCTCAGACCCGTGCATTGCGTAGTATTATGAAGTTCGTGAAGAGCGAACTTGATAAGTACGATAACATGAGTGGTAAGGAGAAGAAGGAGAACAGCCACATACCACTGACGATGTACGGCATTGCCAAGGCGGCAGCCGTAGATGCTCGTCTTGTCATGGCAGATGCGGAAGACGATGCCAACAGCAAGACCAATGAAGCCGTGCGCCAGACACTGCAGTCGCTTAAGGATTCTGCCAAGTACAACGGCGCAATAGCCATTTTTGCAGATAACTATCAGAACAAGCATAGTGGCTTCAATCTGTACGAAGACATCAGAAAGAAACTTATTGAACAAGGAGTGCCAGAAGAACAAGTTGTTGTTATCCGTTCCGGTATGACCGTAAAGAAGAAGCAAGACATCTTCGACAAGGTGAACCGTGGAGAAATACGTGTTGTCTTAGGCAGCACCTTTACGCTTGGCACTGGCGTGAACATTCAGGAGCGTCTCCATACTCTGATTCATCTTGATGCTCCAAACCGTCCGATGGACTATACTCAGCGCAATGGCCGCATTGTTCGTCAAGGCAACCTCCACAAGTCTATGGGTATTCCTGTCCGCATATTTCGTTTTGGAGTCCAAGACTCCCTCGACGTCACAGCATATCAGCGTTTGAAGACCAAGGGAGTTATTGCAGACTCTGTGATGAGTGGACAGAAAATGCTCCAGAACAGTATGGAAGACCGTACTATGGAAGAAGACGAAGATGTATTTGGCGATACTGTAGCACAGCTCTCTGGTAGTGAATATGCCATGAAGAAGAACCAAGCCGAGCGTGATGTGCGCAAGTACGAAAGCAAAAAGAAGCAGTGGGAAGCAGACCAGACATACGTTCACAATGCCATTCCTCGTATAACGCGAGAAATAGAACAAGCAGAAGGGACAGTTGCTGCCGCACGGAAACATCTTGAAATCATTGTAAAGGCTTTTGGAGATGGCAACACACCATCAATCACTATTGGCAAGAAAACATTTGCCACTATTGATGCAATGGCAGAATTCTTTGCAGACCAGAACAAGAAAGTGAATGAGACTGCAGAGGAAATGCGTAAGTCTTCTGGTGAAGACATGCGTACTCGTAATGTTGATGTCAAGATAGGAGAGATCACCTTTACTATAACCACTACACAGAAAAAAGAACTCATCAGCAGTAATGGTTTGATTACGAAGGTATCACGCTCCGTCACCTATTCATGTCCTGAACTTGGTTTGGAGAATGAGAAAGGCGGTTCATGGTTCAAGAATGCCATTGAGGAGATTCTACAGAATGTCTCTTCGGGCAATGATTTCCGTGAGCAGATAACACGTTATACAAATATTGCATAACGCTTGAAGAAGGAGTTGGAGCAAGTCAAGAGCCGTGAGGGTCTGCCATTCCAGTATGGCAAAGAACTGGAAGAAGCACACCAGCATCTTGATGAGTACACCAACCTAATGAAGCAAGAACTCGAAGAAAAGGAAAAGAAGTATGCAGAAATGGATAGCGAGGTAGATGCTGCAAAAGGCATTACCGATGCAGAGGAAGCCGAAAAGGAAGAAGATTTGTATCGTAAAGATGAAATTGATGATATTAACGAGCGTTTCAATGAGGAGTTGCAACAGCAGATAGACGGAACTTTGCCAGCGGGCCACATCTACTCATTGGGCATGCCAGGAGAGGTGTTGCTGAGTACGGGAATCGCAAATGCACCGATTCAGTTGAATTCCGCAAAACTTAAGGACAAGTCTTCAAACTTCGGTCATGATTACAACCTTTCTGAAATACGTGATTTGGTAAAATCGATCAATAAGCCTGTTGCTATATTTGCTTATGGAAGTAAGAAAAAGGCTCAGAACTTAATAATAGAGATTCAAAGTGGTGACAAGAACTTTGTGATAGGATTATTCATTCGCCCATCGGTCGGAGGAAAGGTTCTTGAGATTAATAGCATACGTAATGTTTTTCCCAAGGATAATGCAGAATGGTTGAATTGGATTAATCAAGGCAAACTACTGTATGTGGATAAAGAAAAAATCCAAACCTTGATAGACAAACAGCGAATCAATCTCGCTGAGGTTGAGTATCTTGATTTGGATTCTGTGGCAAAAGTAGTGAAAGATTTTGAGAATCCAAAGGATTTTGATGGAAATCTGCGTGACGGTGATGGAATTATTGGCGATGATGAGATTTCCACAACAAACGACCCCCATTCGAAGATGTTGGGCAGAAGCCGTTTCTCCCCTCGGCAAAGGAGTGAGTTTGCATCAAGGGAGAAGGAGCGCATGGTGAAGCGTGCAGAGGAACTTGCCAAGAAACTGCATTTGGATAATGTGGAGATTTTGACCGATGCCTCTTCTCTTTCTGGCAGGAGAAGTAAGGCGAAAGGTTTCTACAACCGCAGGAGCGGAAGGATCACCATTGTCATCCCCAACCACACGGGCAAGGCTGACGTGGAGCGCACGCTGCTTCATGAGGCGGTTGCGCACTATGGACTGAGGGAATTGTTCGGCGAACAGTTTGACACTTTCCTCGATAATGTGTATCAGAATGCAGAGTTGTCGGTTCGTGAGAGGATAGCGGGTCTCGCCTCCAAAAGAGGATGGGACTTCAGGACGGCTACAGAGGAGTATCTTGCAGGTCTTGCAGAGGAAACGGACTTTGAGAATGTGAGCAGGTTCAGCGGATGGTGGTCTTATGTGAAGAGTGCTTTCCTTCATATGTTGCACAAGGTTGGGTTTGATGGCTATGACGGCCCTTTGTTGAGTGACAATGAACTCCGCTATATCTTGTGGCGCAGTTATGAGAATCTTGCAGAACCAGGAAGATACCGCAGCGTGCTTGGTGAAGCTGCTGACATTAGCAGGCAGATGAATCTGAAGGTGGGGAACTATGCGGACGATTCCATGCAGGAGGGGGAAGCCATTTCTGCAGCCGAGGATGATGGCCCTAACGGTGGCGGCGGTCTGGGAGAGTATGACGGTAGCGACTTGTATAACAAGTACAGTGAGTACGATGGAATGACAAAGAAGGAAATAAGCGAAGCACAATATAAGAAGGCTAAGGATTTGGTTAAAGAACTTCGAGACAATGGTATAAATGATTTCTATATATCAAGAGGAACAACCGATCACGGCGTAAGCACTTATATTGTAGGTCGTGGAATGAAATTTCGTTTATCTGATCATGGTGTAACAAGATTTGATAGAGTATTCGGAGAACATCATATTGGTCTCAAAACACCATCAATACTTGGCGAAGTTCTAAAGCAGGAACAGCGTGAGAAAGAGGCCGTTGAAGAAGAAAAGCGAGCAAAAGAGAAGCGAAACAATCTTCTTTCTGAATGGGGTAAACTCATGAACAACGAGTTTAAGAATGTTGCCATGTTCAGCATGCAGACGTGGCAGAACATGGACGGGTTTAAGCAAAAGCACCCTAATGCTATTGCGATTGTTCAAAGAGAAATGGACGATGGCAAATATTCTTATGAATGGGGTGAAAAGGTGGAAGATGCAAAACTTGTTGATAATGGCTTTGGAAAGGTTTATCAAACAAAGAACAAGACATACAAGGCAGTTCCTTCGTATAACTATATTGAAACCATCGTTAAATCAGATGGCAATATTGGAGAGGATATTAGACTACGTGACATGTTGACTTCTTCTGACGCTGAGTACATGGACGCTGTGAACTATGGTGACATGAAGAAGGCAGAAAGAATTGTTAGGGATACTGCTTATAAGGCTGGTTATACAGAGATAGCATGGCATGGAACTGGCTCTAAATTTTTTAAATTTGCAAAGGAGTTCCTATCAGTAAATACAAAAGCAAGATCTGCTGCTGACGCATTCTTTGCTACAAGTAATGTTTACGATGCCGCATCTTATTCAAGATACGCACTTGCTCGTGTGTTCGCTGAAAGCAATGGAATAGATATTGAAAAAATTACGAGTCCAGCATTTACATTTAAACAGATTGCTGATAGAATTACTGATAGCGAAAAGGAGCAAATCAAGAAATATGGAGAGTTCTCTAAATTAGTTGAAGAAAGTGAGAAAGAGGCTTCAAATATGCTTGATGTAGTATCATTGGCGGAACGTCTTGGATTCACACCAAGTTATCCTAAAGCAAAACACTTGACACACTATGCAATCGTTGATAAAAACCTTGTAGAAGAATTTTGTAATGCGGTAAACGATATACTTCCAGAAAAACTAAAAATTGAAACAGAAGAAGATGTGTATGGATATGTTTGGTACAAGTTTGGTGGTGAGGTTATAGGGAAATATCGTTATCATGAAAACCATAGTGAAAACCATTTGTTTGAACATTATATAAAAGGCGAGTATTACTTTGATCGTCTAAAAGGCGGGTTAGCATCATACATTCTTTCCCAAAAGATGGAACTTCCACCAATGAAATTGTTCATAAAACAAGGTAGAGTTAAGACATTAGACTATAGTAAAAGGAAGTTTGTGCTTTCCGAAAAGTCAAAACGACCAAAAGGAAAGGATACGCAGTTGTGGAAAAACATATACGATCCTTCCATAAAAGCAGACCACTGGCTGTTCTATGATTCTAATCAAGTCAAGTCTGCTGATACTATCACTTATGACAACAACGGTAACATCATTCCTCCAAGTATGAGATTTAACGAAGCGGACGACGATATACGTTATCGTAAAGATGAAATTGATGATATTAACGAGCGTTTCAATGAGGAGTTGCAACAGCAGATAGACGGAACTTTGCCAGCGGGCCACATCTACTCATTGGGCATGCCAGGAGAGGTGTTGCTGAGTACAGGTTTTCCGAATGCACCGATTGAATTATCTTCAACAAGGCTTTTGGAAAAATCAAAACAAGAAAATCATTTGTTCGACCTGTCTGGGGTGAAAGACCTTGTAAAGGAACTTAATCATCCTTGGGCTGTATTCCGATATGGAAACAATGCAAAGAATGTCATTGTCGGTATAGAACATAACGGCAAGCAATTTTTAGTCGGCGTGCATTTCAATCAGACATACAGAGGGTTGGAGGTCTCAGATATACGTGGCATATTCCCTAAGGATAATGCGGAGTGGCTTAATTGGATTTCTCAAGGTAAGGCAGATTATCTTGATAAAGAAAAAATCCAAACCTTGATAGACCAACAGCGAACCAATCTCGCTGACGTGGAATACCTTGATTTGGATTCTGTGGCAAAAGTAGTGAAAGATTTTGAGAATCCAAATATTTCAGAGAAAAAAATAAGCGAGGATGAAAAAATCTCTCATGATGAATTTTATCGTGATGGCGATTGGATGGATGAGCGTGACAGGGCGATTGTGCTATAGTTGCGTAGCGATTTGGTTGCTGTGTGTTGAATCCATTCCTCTGCAAACTCGAAAAAGTCAATATCTCTACTTTGTGAGGTTAGCCTTTCAATGATGGCAGACGCATCCATGTTGCTGCCAGTGATGTCAAGAGAAAGTGAATACAGGGGGCTTTGTATGCCCTCATCAACTCTTCAACCTTCCTTGCTTTCTCAACATTCTTGATTTTCTTTTGGTTCGATGTGAGGTCAGCATCCGTTACAGTCACTTCTGTAGGAATACGCTTCTTCGTTTCTTGCCTTGACAGACAAGAAACGAAACGGCACGTTATTTCTTTTTGCCTTTCCTACCGATTTCAATTGTAATTGTTGCCATAATTTTGCGGAAATTCTCAAGCCAAAAGTGGATATATGAATGAAAACAAACAGTCCTTGAAAACTTTCTTGTCTTCAAGGACTGTCGCTTGGGGTGGAGGGTGGGGCTCGAACCCACGACATTCAGAACCACAATCTGACGCTCTAACCAACTGAACTACATCCACCATGTTAGGGGTTGTTTCCCATTTGCGTGTGCAAAGGTAGGGACTTTTTTGAACCTGACCAAATGTTTTACCAATAATTTTCAAAGAAAGGGTAAAATAATTCGCTGAAACGGTCTTCCACATGGGAAAGATGCCGTTTCAGCGAATATTGAATACTTTTGTAGAAGTGTGTGCTCCTTATTTGTAGAACTCTTTACGACCAGCACTAAGGGTGTTTTTCATCAGAGAACAGATGGTCATAGGACCAACACCGCCCGGAACAGGCGTGATGAAGGAGCATTTGTCTGCCACATGCTCGAAGTCCACATCCCCATTGAGGCGGAATCCTGATTTGCGAGAGGCATCAGGCACACGGGTTGTACCTACATCAATGATGACTGCTCCTTCTTTTACCATGTCGGCTGTGACGAAGTTTGGTGAACCGATAGCCGCAATGATGATGTCGGCTTCTCTGCACTCTTCCTTGAGAGTTTTGGAGTGGCTATGGCACACGGTGACTGTGCTGTCGCCATATTGCTTTTGCACCATGAGCTGTGCCATAGGCTTGCCCACAATGTTGGATCGTCCTAAGACCACGCATTTTTTGCCGCTGGTTTCAATGCCATAACGCTTGAGGAGAGTGATGATGCCAAGTGGGGTGGCTGACACATAGCATGGGAGACCAATGGCCATGCGCCCCACATTAATGGGGTGGAAGCCATCCACATCCTTACGGTAGTCGATTGCCTCAATAATCTTTTGCTCAGAGATATGTTTGGGAAGCGGAAGTTGCACAATGAATCCGTCCACATCGGGGTCATTGTTGAGCTTTTCTACTTGCTGAAGGAGGAATTCCTCGGTGATGTCATCTTCGAAACTGAGAAGGGTGGAGGTGAAGCCACATGCCTCACATGCCAGAACCTTGTTCTTCACGTAGGTTTCGCTACCTCCGTCGTGACCCACAAGAATGGCTGCAAGATGAGGACGCTTGCCTCCAGAACTTACAATCTTCTTTACTTCTTCAGCGATCTCTGCTTTGATGACCGCCGCTGTTGCTTTTCCGTCTATCAGTTGCATGTATATATAATGTTTTAGGTTTTTGACAATAAACTTCCCCTCCTTTTCCATGAAAAGAAAAAGAGGGGAGTGGTGTGTGTTTATTATAACTTAGGCATGCCGCCCTTCATGCGTTGCATCTGTGCCATGGCTGCTGTCATCTTTGGACTGGTCATCTGGCGCATCATCTTACGCATCTGCTCAAATTGCTTGGTGATGCGATTTACCTCGTCGATGGAGTTGCCTGATCCTTTGGCAATACGTTGCTTGCGCGACATGTTGATGCACTCTGGATGCTCACGCTCATAAGGTGTCATAGAACCAATGAGTGCTTCAATAGACTTGAAGGCATTGTCGTCTATGTCCACATCTTTAATGGCTTTGCCAACACCGGGAATCATAGCGGCCAAGTCTTTTATATTGCCCATCTTCTTGATCTGCTGAATCTGTCCGAGGAAGTCATTATAGTCAAACTTGTTTTTTGCTATCTTCTTCTCAAGACGCTTTGCTTCTTCTTCATCGAACTGTTGCTGGGCACGTTCAACGAACGAAACGATGTCACCCATGCCAAGGATGCGGTCTGCCATTCGATCAGGATGGAACACGTCAAGAGCCTCCATCTTTTCGCCTGTACCCACAAACTTGATGGGCTTGTTCACAACGGTGCGGATAGAGAGGGCTGCACCGCCACGGGTGTCTCCGTCAAGTTTGGTGAGAATCACTCCATCAATCTCCAGACGCTCATTGAAAGTCTTAGCAGTATTGACTGCATCCTGTCCTGTCATGGCATCTACAACGAGAAGGGTCTCGTCGGGATTGACTGCTTCCTTGATTTGTTCAATCTGCTGCATGAGTTCTTCGTCGATAGACTGGCGGCCTGCTGTATCGACAATCACCACATCATAGCCTTTTGCCTTGGCCTCGTGGATGGCATTCTTGGCCACTGCTATAGGATCGGTAGCCCCTTCTTCCATATAGCATGGGACATCCACTTGCTTGGACAAGACGAGCAATTGCTCCATTGCGGCAGGACGGAATGTGTCGCAAGCGGCAAGGAGGGGTTTCTTGTTGTTCTGTGTCTTCAGGCGAAGAGCCAACTTGCCAGACATGGTTGTTTTACCAGCACCATTGAGACCTGCCATGAGAATGACTGTGGGATGACCAGTGAGATTGACTTCTGTGGCTTCTCCTCCCATGAGCAGAGCCAGTTCGTCATGTACAATCTTAACCATCATCTGGCCTGGCTTGACGGCTGTGAGCACGTTCTGGCCAAGTGCCTTCTGCTTGACTGTGTCGGTGAAAGACTTCGCCACCTTATAATTGACATCTGCTTCTAAGAGTGCCTTACGCACATCCTTCAATGTTTCTGCCACATTGATCTCGGTGATTTTACCTTCACCTTTCAATATTTTGAAAGACCGTTCGAGTCTTTCACTTAGATTTTCAAACATACCGTATGAGTTCTTGAATCTTTATCTTAAATCCTTATATAATATTATCTTTATTATACCTCGCCTCTATGATTTTGCCTCTTGTGCTTTGATGACGTAACATTCCTTACTTCTTAAGCCCTTTATAGACAAGGTAAGCAATGATAGCAATGGCAATGACAATGGCTGCCGCTCCAATGATATGGGAGTAGTGGGCTATGGTATCAATGAGTTCCTGCTTGGGCATGGTGCTATGAAAAACGTAGCCAATTCCTACAAGGATGCAGTTCCAAATGCCTGCGCCAATACAGGTATAGAGGATGAAGGGCACGAGATTCATCTTTGCCAAACCCGCCGGAATACTGATGAGCTGACGGATGGCAGGAATCATGCGCCCAATGAGAGTGGATATTGCACCACGTTCATCAAAATATTTTTCTGCTTTCTCTACCTTTTCTGCATCAATCAGGCACATGTGACCAAATCGACTGTTGGCAAAAGCATATACAATAGGACGGCCAAGAGAGTAGGCGAGGAAATAGTTGATCATTGCACCAATTAATGCTCCAAGCGTGCCACAGAGAATAATCATCGGAAATGACATCTCGCCTGTTTCTGAAGCCATATAGGCTGCAGGAATCATCACCACTTCTGATGGAAAAGGAATAAAGGAACTCTCGATGGCCATGAACAGGATGATCCATCCATAGTTCAAGTTATCGAGTGCTCCATTTGTGAGATTGAGGATAATTTCTTCCATAATGGGTACAAAGGTACGGAAAAAAAAGGAAACGGGAATAGGGTGTTGTGAAATTCTTTCAATCTCTCTACATTTTTACACTTAAATGTTTGGTTGTTTCACTGAAAAGACCTACCTTTGCACTCGCTTAACAGGAGAGACTGATTGAGCATGAAGAAATGAAACTAATTCTGATCGTCTTTTCTTCTCAACGTAAAAACATGGGAAAGTCCTATACGGTCAGCTCCCTCGGAATCCCCCAGGGCTTGACCGCAGCAAGGGTACTTGGTTGTAGCGGCGCGATATAGTTAGCTTTCCCACCCGCCTCTTTAGCTCAGTTGGCCAGAGCACGTGATTTGTAATCTCGGGGTCGTTGGTTCGAATCCGACAAGAGGCTCAAAAAATACTCTGTTTTTTAGATTGATGAGCGTGAGAAGTGATTTTTCGCGTTCATTTTTATTTGCAACTATATGAACGGTTCGTGATGTTCCGCTCCAAATAATGAAGGAGTGTAGAATACTATCTGACGCTAACCGTTTTAGCATAACTCATGTTAATTCCATCTCTTATGAAAAAGAATAAAAACATAAGCCGCTGGGAAACCGTTAGTTCCGAGTATCTCATCAAGCGTCCTTGGCTCACAGCACGCAAAGATGTGCTTCGCATGCCCAATGGCAAGATTGTGCCAGAATATTATGTGTTGGAATATCCCACATGGGTAAACGTGATAGCCATCACAAAGGATGGAGATTTCGTGTTGGTTCGTCAGTATCGCCATGCTCTTGACATTGTTGAATATGAGTTGTGTGCAGGAACTATGGAAGACAGTGATACATGTCCCATGGATGCTGCCAAGCGGGAATTGCTGGAAGAAACAGGATATGCTGGAGGGGAATGGTCTGAATATTCTGTGCTGTCAGCCAATCCTACATCCATGAATAATCTCAATCACACTTTTTTAGCCATAGGTGTGGAAAAGGTGGCGGAACAGCATTTGGATGATACGGAAGACATTTCGGTGTATTTGTTCAGAAAGGAAGAACTTATAGAACTCCTCAAGAGGGACGAGATGAAGCAGGCTCTCATGGTTGCACCTCTATGGAGATATATTGCAGAGAATCATCTTCTATAGAGTCTTTATTATCTAATGATGTCGTACATCAAAATTCCACAAAATTCCACAATTACTATATATTGTATATGTGTAATAAATCCCACATGTTTGTTATTTAACATAATCGTCATTAAGAAGATTAGGACTAAAAAGAGGAAATATGCAATAATCCACGGTTTGATTCGTTATTGAAAGATATGGCAATAAAAACTCTACATAGATATATTGGTTTATCATTGTTTCTGTGGATGATCATGTCGAATGTTTATGCACAGACAGTTATAATCAAAGGGAAAATAATTGACGAGAATAAATCACCTTTGGAGTTAGCACAGGTTCACGTGGAAGGAACTTCCTCTGGAACTACTGCTAATTTAAAAGGCGAATATAGGTTTACTGCACAGAGTTCTGATTCTATGGTTGTTGTGTTTAGAATGATTGGATATGAAACTCGTAAACGTGTGCTTCAGAACCCCGTAGATTCGGTAACACTCAATGTGATGCTGCCTTCGATGGGCATAGAGCTGGGCGGTGTGACCGTGAACGAAATCAGGCGTCAGGTAAACACGATGACTGATGTGAGCATGAAAGACATGAGACACATGGGAAATGCCAGTGGAGGTGGAGTGGAAAGACTCATTACAAGTCAGGCAGGTGTTTCGACCCACAGCGAATTATCATCGCAATACAATGTGAGGGGTGGCTCATTTGATGAAAACTCTGTGTATATCAATGGCATAGAAGTGTATAGACTTCTTTTGATTCGTAGCGGGCAACAGGAAGGTCTCAGCATTATCAATCCTGACATGGTTGATAAAATAGGCTTTTCCGCAGGTGGGTTTGAGGCAAGATATGGGGAAAAGATGTCGAGTGTGTTGGACATCACTTATAAAAAGGTGAAAGGCGTGGAAGGCAGTGTGAGTGCCAGTCTCATGGGGGCAAGCGGATATTTGGGCGTAGGAAATGACAAGTTCTCATGGACGAATGCAGTTCGCTACAAAACGATGAAGAATTTATTGGGGACTATGGACACCAAAGGTGAATATGATCCGAAGGATTTCGACTTTCAGACATATTTTAGTTGGAGTCCTAATCAGCGGTGGACTTTTGATGTGATAGGAGTAGCCTCTACCAATAACTATCAATTTACACCGAGTGACCGCACCACAAAATTTGGAACATCTGAGGATGTTAAGGAATTCAAAGTATATTTTGATGGAAGTGAATATGACAAATTCTATACTTATTTTGGAGCATTGTCCCTCACCCATCATTTCAACAAGATGAATTCAATGACATTTAATTGGTCTGGATTCAAAACCAAAGAACGTGAGAACTTTGACATTAATGGAGAATATTGGTTGAACAATGATGGAGAGTCTGAGAGTCTTGGCATTGGTACTTATCACGAGCACGCACGCAATAGACTGAATGCTCGCATGACAAGTTTAGGCTTGACTGGAGACAATCGATTTGCGAGTCACCGACTCAAGTATGGTCTTTTGATGAAGATGGAAAAAGTGGATGAAACTATGCGTGAATGGGAAAAGAGAGATTCCGCAGGCTATTCACTACCCCACGCTTCTGACCGACTTGACCTCATCTATAATATGGTATCCACAAATAATGAAGAATCAAATCATTATGAATTTTTCATTCAGGATACTTACCGCAAGGATTTCGATGAGGGAAGCCTTGTTTTGAACTATGGAATGCGTCTCACATATTGGGATTGGAATAAGGAAACACTGTTCTCCCCAAGAGCCACCATTGCATACACTCCTGCGAGGCGTGCCAACATTGTTTATCGTTTCTCAACAGGTGTGTATTATCAAACTCCCTTCTACAAGGAAATGCGAGACACTTTGACGGTGAATGGCAATACCACTGCATACTTGAACAAAAACATTAAATCTCAACGAAGTGTGCATTTTGTATTGGGAATGGAATATAAGTTTAGGGTAAATGAACGTCCTTTCAAATTTACCGCAGAGGCATACTACAAATCACTCTCAAATTTAATTCCTTACAATGTTGATAATGTGAGAGTTGTTTATTACGGTGGTAATATCTCTAAGGGATACGCTACAGGTGTGGATTTGAAGATTTATGGGGAGTTTGTTCCAGGGACAGATTCGTGGCTGAGCATAGGCTTGATGAAGACTGAAGAGAAGATTAATAATGGCAAGTTTGTGCCTAGACCAACAGATCAAACGCTCAATTGCTCCCTCTTCTTCAGTGATTATTTCCCCAATACAGACAAATGGAAGATGACTCTTCAAGCACATTATGCTGGTGGGCTTCCCTTTGGTCCACCCCATTCTGGCCGAGAGAAGATGGTTTTCCGTATGCCAAGTTATCGCCGTGTGGACTTGGGCATCAGTTATCGCCTCTTAAAGAATGAAGACCGTCGTGTTCGTACTGGAATAGAGCGTGCTTTCCGCAATATCTGGCTCGGTCTGGATGCCTTCAATATTCTTGACATAGCGAATGTAAATAGTTATTATTGGGTGACTGACATTACAAATCATCAATATGCTGTACCAAATTATTTGACCAGACGGCAAATAAATGCCCGTTTATTGTTTGAGTTTTAAGAATTATGTGTAATTTTGCACATTATTTATAAACACATTCAAACAATGGCAGGTTATTTAGTGGAGGATCAGCGTAAGGTCACTACACATAGACTTATTCAGATGAAGGCAGAGGGCAAGAAGATTGCCATGCTGACATCTTATGATTACACAACCGCTACCATCACTGATGGTGCTGGAATTGACGTTATTTTGGTGGGTGACTCAGCCAGTAATGTGATGGCAGGCAATTGGACCACCCTTCCTATTACCCTTGATCAAATTATCTATCATGCTAAGAGTGTGGTGAGAGGAGTGAAACGTGCACTCGTTATTTGTGACATGCCTTTTGGAAGTTATCAGGTAAACGAAGCGGAGGCTGTCAGCAATGCAATCCGAATCATGAAAGAAACCCATTGTGATGCCCTTAAATTGGAAGGTGGTGTAGAGATTATTCCAGCAGTAAAGAAGATCTTAGCGGCAGGAATCCCTATTTGTGGTCATCTTGGCTTGACTCCTCAATCTATTAATAAGTTTGGTACATACACCGTTCGTGCCAGAGAAGAATCAGAAGCACAAAAACTCATCAGCGATGCTCATGCGCTTGAGGATGCGGGCTGTTTTGCTGTGGTGCTTGAGAAGATTCCTGCAAAATTGGCTGCTCAAGTGGCTCAGGAACTGTCAATACCAGTAATTGGTATTGGAGCAGGTGGTGCTTGTGATGGACAGGTGTTGGTGATAGCGGATATGTTAGGCATGACAAGAGGTTTTTCTCCTAAGTTCCTGCGTCGCTATGCTGATTTGAATACCGTGATGACTTATGCTATTGGTCGTTATGTGGAAGATGTAAAGGAATGCAACTTCCCTAATGAGAACGAACAATATTAGAGATACAAAATAAAAATATATTCATTTTAATTATTAAAACATTACATTATGACTATCAACGAGTATAACTTTGCTGGTAAGAAAGCAATTGTTCGTGTAGATTTCAATGTGCCACTTCAGGATGGCAAAATCGCAGATGACACCCGTATCCGTGGTGCTCTCCCTACCCTCAAACTCATTCTTGAGAAGGGCGGTTCACTCATTATCATGTCTCACATGGGTAAGCCAAAGGGTAAGGTGAAGCCTGAACTCTCACTGAAGCAGATTGTTCCAGCAGTGAGCGAGGCTCTTGGTGTGCCAGTACAGTTTGCTGAAGACTGCCAGAATGCAGACGCTCAGGCTGCTGCCCTGAAGCCAGGAGAAGTGCTTCTTCTTGAGAACCTCCGCTACTATCCAGAAGAGGAAGGTAAGCCTGTAGGTGTTGAGAAAGGTACTCCTGAATATGATGAAGCTAAGAAGGCTATGAAGGTAAGCCAGAAGAATTTTGCCAAGAAGCTTGCTTCTTATGCAGACTGCTGGGTCATGGATGCCTTTGGTACAGCTCACCGCAAGCATGCTTCTACAGCAGTAATCGCTGATTTCTTTGACAAGAAGGATGTAATGCTTGGTCTCCTCATGGAGAAGGAAGTTACTGCGGTTGATAATGTGCTCTCAAACATCAAGCGTCCATTTGTGGCTATCATGGGGGGCTCTAAGGTATCTACAAAGATTGGTATTATTGAGAATCTTCTTGGCAAGGTGGACAAGCTTATCCTCTGCGGTGGTATGACTTACACATTTGCAAAGGCTCATGGTGGCAATATTGGTGATTCTATCGTGGAACTTGACAAACTTGACGTTGCTCTTAATGTAGAGAAAATGGCTAAAGAGAATGGCGTAGAACTTGTTCTTGCTGAGGATTCTGTATGCTGCACAGGTTACGACTTCTCTTCTTTCTCTTTAAAGCCAGGTGCTCAGGTGAAGGTGTTCCCATCAAATGCTATTGAAGATGGCTGGGATGGTCTTGATGCTGGTCCAATCAGCCGTGAGAAGTTTGCTAATGCAATCAAGGGAGCAAAGACAATCCTTTGGAATGGTCCTGCTGGCTGTTTCGAGTGTGAAGAGTTTACAGCAGGCTCACGTACTGTTGGTGAGGCAGTTGCTGCTGCTACTACAGAAGGTGCATTCTCACTTATTGGTGGTGGTGACTCTGTAGCATGTGTAAACAAGTTTGGTCTTGCTGACAAGGTTTCTTATATCTCTACAGGTGGTGGTGCACTTCTTGAGGCAATTGAGGGCAAGGCGCTCCCAGGTATTGCGGCTGTGAAGGGTGAGTAATCCTCCTTATTCCGTTTTTGAAAGAATTGATATGTCGGTTTAACCGATATACTTTTTAGATAAAAACAATCGGGGCAACTTGTTTCACGCTTGAAGCAAGTTGCCCTTTTCAATTAGAAGTTGTTATTTCTCAGGAAGCACATTAAAGTTTCTTTTCAAATCTTTTCAAATTGAAATACATGCAAAAACTTTTCTATATACTTTCCTTATCATTGCTCATTGGATTGGCCGGCTCTTGTCATTCGACAGACCCTGTTGAGAAAGATCGTTCAACAGCACTCACTTTAGGTGTACTACCCACCATGGAATGCCTACCTTTTTATTATGCTGATTCCATGGGAATTTTTGATTCTCTTGGCATAGATATTCATCTTGTCACCTTTGATGCTGCCATGGATGCTGACACAGCATTTAAGAATCAACTCATAGATGGAATTGTCACTGATATGGTTAAAGCATGTGTTTGGGAAGGAGAAGGAGACTCCTTACAGATGGTAATGACAGGAGATCTCAACATGTGGCTCATCACTGCTCCAAAGGCACGATTGCTGAATGTGGAAAGTGTGAAAGAAAAAATCATAGGCATTACAAGAAATTCATTTGCAGATTATTTCACAGATAGAATTTTATCTTCTGTAAATCTTCAAAGCATAGATCTCAACAAGCCACAAATCAACAATATACGTATTCGTACACTTATGGTGAACCAGAATCAATATGATGGTGCTCTTCTGCCAGAACCATTTGCTAATGAAGCAGTGGCGAGAGGTGCCAAACGACTTACTGGATCAAAAGACCTTCATCTCAACAACATGATGTGTGTATTATTTGGAGACTCTATTTATCAAACGAGAAAAACAGAAATAGACAAAATCCGAAAAGCATATGACAAGGCAGTAAAGGCACTAAATATTGATACAACCAGCCGTGTGTTGGAATATTTCCCGCAAGCATACAGAATTGAAATACCTGATTCACTTTATATGTATTTACCCCTTTCACCAAGCATTACCCCTCATGACTCTATGATGGCAGATGTCAAGCAATGGGCGAAAGGTAGAGGTTTGATCAAGTAACACAAAAAGAATGAACTATTCCGATATACAAAAACTGTTACGTTCCAACAATCTTCAATCAACTTTTCCTTTCATTCTTCAAAAAGTAAGACAATTAGGGAAATGGGAACTGGAGAAAGAGGTGGAAAGACTATGGGACACCTATCAGCAAATGATGATTTTCATGCTTCAAGGTGTACAGGATCCACAAAGTGAACGTATTCGTGAAGATATTTGCCAACGACTTCACACACTCGTTACTCGTATCTCTCGACAAGAACGCATACAGACCGCTCCCACAGTCCAATATGCGGTAGCAAGAAATAGTCTTAGAAATATTTCATCTTTTGAGACTATTGTAAGTCATCTTGAGAATTTGTCGAAGGTTGTCCAAGACTTTAACAATGATACTGAAACGCACGATTCCATCCGCCAAAATCAATTTGAGCGACTTGCCATCGAGCATGAGATGGCGGTGCAGCAACTCTTTGATTGGACTTGGACAAGTGACATGTGGCAAAATGCCGATATAGCACAGGCTAATCGAATTATATTCTCTGACGATATAGCCTCAAACGACAAGTCTGTATTCATCGCATCTGTCACCTTGTCTTTGTTTGAGTATCTTGATTATACAAAACTTCTTTTCTTGCTTGACTCTTATTTAGTTGAAGACGAACAAGTATCTCAGCGAGCACTTGTAGGCTTTCTGCTCATTATACATATATATTATCAAGAGGTGCATTTGAATCAGGATCTGAAAGACCGTATGAGTGTCTATCAAGATAACGACACCTTCCGACATGACATATTCTCTGCTATGATGCAGTTAGAAATGAGTTGTACAACAGAAGGAGTGACTTCCAAGATGAGAAATGACATTTTGCCGGCTCTCATGAAAGGTTTTTCTAAAGGTCAGAATCCCGCAACAATAGATATCAACACCTTGGCTCAAAATGGAGAGAATCCTGAGTGGATGGACGATGAAAAGACTAATAAAAAGATGCGTGAAATGGCTCAACTTCAAATGGATGGTTCAGATGTTTATTTTGCATCTTTCTCCACACTGAAGAGCCATTCCTTCTTCCATCAGATGGTTCATTGGTTCTACATTTTTTCAGACCATTCCCCTGCCCTTGTTTCACATAATATCACTGCGCAAAATAACAAGTTGGTACAATTGATGCTCAAAGGCAGTCCTTTCTGCAATAGCGATAAATATTCATTACTATTCACTTTGTCCTCTATTGGAGGAGTAAACGAGGAAGCACTTACATCGCAAGTGAGTAGCATGTTGCCTGATGATGTGAGTGAAGACGAACTGATGGAAAGCCTAAACACACAAAAGTCTCAAAAGGCTGATATACGTCGTCATTACATTCTTGACCTCTATCGTTTCTATCATCTCTACCTGTATCGGAATCAGTTTACCAATCCTTTCCAGAAGTTAAAGGAGAATCCCATCACACCACTCCACAATGATTTGCTCTCAGAACTTGTTGAGGCTGATCGTGGTGAGATGATTCAATATGCAGACTTCCTGATGCTCAAAGGCTTTTATGTTCCAGCACTTCAACTCTACAAGGTTTTAATTGAAGAGGAAAATGTGGAATTAGAGCCACATCAACTATCTGGTTTCTGGCAAAAGACAGGTTTTTGTCATCAGAAACTACATAATGAACAAGAAGCCATTGAAGCCTATACCATAGCCAATGAATTCAAGCCTAATTCTAAGTGGACATTGACTCACTTGGCTGAACTTTTGTACAAAGAAGGTCACATAAAGGAATCTTCCACATATTATCAGCAACTGATAGAGATCAGTCCTGATAGACAAGAATACCTATTGATGGCAGCCACAGTGTACTACAAACTACATCAATACGAAAAAGCACTGGCTATTTATTACAAAATTGTCTTTTTGAATGAGGATACACTGGTTGCCAAGTTACAGTTGATACGCACGCTTCTCTTGCTCAACAGAAAGGACGAGGCTGCCAAACAGATTCACTCGCTTGAGGTTAGCGACCCTCTTCTCAATGAGACCAAGCTTATGAAGGCACTCTTCTTACTCACGAATGGGAATAGACAGGAGGCTTTCAATCTATTGAAACCACTATCACTTCTACCTGAAGAAGATTATTTTGAATTTCTTGACAGGTTACAAGAGCAGGAACTTCTGGACTCCGACACAGTTACTCTTTTCAAGGATGCGATAAAACTTATCGACACTCAGGCATAGTCTATGGACAGCAGCACGCTATACATACAACATCTTCTTCAGCTTCTCCAGATGGAATACGACTCCGAAAAAGAGAGTTTTCGTATTCAATCAGAGAAGATGGGTGTTAAGAGAAAGATTCGCCGAGGTATTTGCTGGTTTCCAGTCGTGACCACTCGAAGTTACTACAACTCGCTCAATCAGTTGGTGGTGGAAATCGTCAAAAAAGACCACCATGAAACAGACGATGATATAGAACATCTTTTTGAGTATGGAAAGCCTGTTCAATTCTTTTCCACAACACCAACCATTTCCGTTCAGGGTGCTACATCGGAAAAAAGATTTCAAGAAGAAAGCAGTAATAACATTGATGAGCAGACTGCTCAGATCAAGTATTTCCCCTTCTCCTCCACTGTTTCTTTTGCCGAAGAAGGCAGGATGGTTGTCACGATTCCGTCGTCTCAGGCACTCATCGATTTGCAGAGCACTCCCCTATTAGGTGTACAACTGTATTTTGATGAGACCTCCTATAAATCCATGTTTCATGCTCTTGACGATGTTCTCAAAGCCAAAGACAATCGTCTGGCGGACTTGCGTGATATTTTTGCAGGCCTGCATCAGCCACAAAAATATTCTTTCTCAGCACTCTCATTCCCTTGGCTCAACAAGACTCAGGAACAAGCCGTTAATGAGGTGCTTTGGGCTAAAGACGTCGAAGTGATTCACGGTCCTCCAGGCACAGGAAAGACAACCACACTCGTGGAGGCTATATATGAGACACTACATCGCGAGACACAAGTGCTTGTATGTGCACAGAGCAACATGGCTGTCGATTGGATTAGCGAGAAACTTGTTGATCATGGAGTTCTTGTACTTCGCATTGGCAACCCATCTCGTGTCAATGACAAGATGCTCTCATTCACTTACGAACGAAAGTTCGAATCACATCCAGATTATCCCGAACTCTGGAGTATTCGTAAGACCATTCGTCAGATAAAAGAGAATAGAAAGAAAGGAGACAGTGTTCATCAAAAGATAGCACGTCTGCGCGACCGGGCCACAGAAATTGAGGTGGCTATCAACGCATCACTTTTCAACGAGGCGCGTGTAATTGCTTGTACTTTAGTTGGGTCTGCCAATAAGATATTGTTTAGGCATAAATTCTCAACACTCTTCATTGACGAGGCCGCCCAAGCCCTTGAGCCTGCATGCTGGATTGCTCTTAGAAAAGCCTCACGAGTGATTTTGGCAGGTGATCATCAACAGTTGCCCCCTACTGTCAAGTGCTATGATGCCATGAAGCAAGGATTGGGTCGCACCCTCATGGAACGTATAGTGGACAACCAGCCTAAAGCAGTCAGTCTTCTGAAAGTTCAGTATCGCATGAATGATGCCATCATGAAATTCTCCTCAGACTGGTTTTATCATGGTGAGGTACAATCCGACGAGAGTGTCAAATATCGCTCTGTGTTAGATTGGGAAAATCCTATCCAATGGGTTGATGGCAAAGAGATTCTCCATGAGGTGAACACAGAACTGGAGAAAAAGGGCTTGTCGGATGAACGGATGGAGATTGATTTCACAGAGCAGTTTGTTGGTGAAAATCATGGCCGAATCAATAAGGCAGAGGCTGAGCTGGTGCTCTCCACCCTTCAGAGATACATAATAGACAAGATAGGACTTGCGCGCTTTCTTGAGGAACGCCTGGATGTGGGAATCATTTCGCCCTATAAGGTGCAGACTCAGTATTTGCGGCAACAGATCCGAAAGAGAGAAGAGTTTAGGGCATTTCGCCATGTTGTGAGTGTAAACACAGTTGATGGTTTTCAAGGTCAAGAACGTGACATCATCATGATTAGCCTTGTCAGAAGCAACGAAAACGCTCAGATCGGCTTCCTTTCTGACTTGCGCCGCATGAATGTGGCAATGACAAGAGCGCGCATGAAACTTTTTGTTTTTGGCGACAAAACCACACTCCAGCACCACACATTCTATAGAAGACTCATTCAATATATAGAAGAAATCAAGGCAGGTGACAATAAGAGAAGTGAAGCCCCAAGGCTTTCATCCAACTGACAACCTGTTTTGACTGGAATCGTTTTATCTTGTTTATATACAACAATTTATGTAGAAACATGGAATCAATCCCTATAATAGGACAAACGCACGCATGGTTCGTTGGTCATCGCACCATTGTTCGTTGGCACTTGAAGCATTGTGCGTTTGCCATCGCACCATTGTTCGTTGGCGCACGAAGAATACCTCTATCATTAGAGGTGGCAATTGGATGGAAAAGACATCAACCTCCATCCATTTGCAATGGAAGCGAATGAGCGCATCAATTTTCATATTTTCTTTGATAAATACTTGTATGCTAAATAAAAAACATATACATTTGCCAAGAGTTTCACAAAAAATCAAAGAATCAAACAATCTTCATGAACGCTGATGCCACGATTCTTGTGCACAAGGACTTAATGGTGGCAGAAGCGAGACAATCTAATTGATTAACTTTCCTAATGAGCAATCATCTTATTTGGAGAAAATCTTTAAGTAATGAAAAGAAATAAACTATTGTTCACACTGACCCTTGTGTCGTTATTATTATTCGTTTCTTGTGACAAAAATAAAGAGAAAGAACAATCATATGTCTTTGATAAAAGTAAGGCCGAAAAATGTGACGCCATTGAGAAATACATTATTAATATATAAGGTTCTTATTGAAAAGACAAATGAAAATATTAATTTGAATATTATATAGAAGTGGTGTATCAAAAACAGAAGGTGCCTTCCCTTCTGTTTTTGATATTTTAAAAAAGGAGTAGAAATATTCTCTCTTTGAGAATACTGTATAGCAGAGGGTGTTGGAATGAGGGCATTGAGAGTCAAATTGATGGTTCTCATTGGCTATATTCACCAAGAAATGACACAATAGGAGGTTTTATCCGTTGAAAGGTTTGGAATAGTCGTTTTTTATCAGTAACTTTGAACTCATAAAACGGGGAAGATATTGAGACCATCATGGAAACAGGCCGTTTTACAGGTGGCTCAAGACCCTAAAGTTCTTTTTGACGATATAAAAATAAAAACGCTATAAGGTATGCTTACAGAACAAGACAAAAGTTTTCTCCAGCAGAAAGGTATCTCTGAAGAAAAGCTGAATGCACAACTGGAATGCTTTAAGACAGGATTCCCTTGGCTGAAATTGGCAGGTGCGGCCTCTCCAGGCAATGGCATCACTATACCCACCGAGGAGGATGAAGAAAAATATCTTGCCGCATGGAATACATATTTGAATGGAAATGGCAAGGTGATAAAGTTTGTGCCTGCCTCTGGAGCGGCAAGTCGCATGTTTAAGGACCTCTTTGAGTTTCTTGATAAAGAAGAAAAAAACGCATTCATTGAAACTTTTGAAAACAATCTCTCTCTTTTTGCCTTCTACAAGGATCTGAAAGAGGCCATGTCTTCTTCTGATAGCAATCATCCGTCTATTAAGACAGTTATTAGCACTCTCTTAGGCGAAAATGGATTGTCTTATGGTAAGTTACCAAAGGGATTGCTCAAATTTCACAAATATGAAGATGGCTCACGTACTCCTGTGGAGGAGCATCTCGTGGAAGGTGCTCTTTATGCCGCAGGAAAAGATGGTGAAGTGTATGTTCATTTCACAGTAAGCCCAGAGCATCGCCCCCTCTTTGAGGCATTGGTGAAGAATGTTGTCCCAAAATATGAGGCTAAGTATGGTGTAAAGTATGAAGTTAGTTTCTCAGAACAGAAGGCAAGCACAGATACAGTAGCAGCTAATCCAGATAACACGCCTTTCCGTGGCAAAGACGGGAAGATACTTTTCCGCCCAGGCGGTCATGGCGCTCTGATAGAGAACCTGAACGATCTTGATGCAGACATTATCTTCATTAAGAATATTGACAATGTAGTTCCTGATCGTCTAAAGGAAGATACGGTGAAGTACAAGAAAATCATTGCTGGTGTGCTTGTTAGCAAACAAAAACAGACCTTCGAATATTTACGTCTCCTTGACAGTGGTAAATATACTCGCGCTCAGTTGCAGGACATCATCCGTTTCTTGCGCGACGAACTTTCTTGTCGCAACCCTGAACTCAAAGATTTGGAAGATTCTGAACTTGCCATCTATCTGAAAAAGAAACTCAACCGACCTATGCGCGTATGTGGCATGGTAAGGAATGTGGGCGAGCCTGGTGGCGGTCCGTTCCTCGCATACAATCAGGATGGTACTATTAGTCTCCAAATTCTTGAAAGCAGTCAGATAGATAAGAATAATGCTGAATATCTGCAAATGTTCCAAAACGGAACGCACTTCAATCCTGTTGATCTTGTATGTGCTGTCAAGGATTATATGGGTGGAAAGTTTGATCTTACTCAGTATGTGGATTCGCAGACAGGCTTTATTTCCAGCAAGAGTAAGGACGGTAAGGAACTCAAGGCTCTTGAATTGCCAGGGCTTTGGAATGGTTCGATGAGCGATTGGAACACTATCTTTGTTGAGGTTCCTCTTGATACATTTGATCCAGTGAAAACTGTTAATGATTTGTTGCGCAAACAACACCAATAGACTTATGATTATTAATAAATATTTTTCAAATATTACACCGCTTCAAGTTGAACAATTTGTACAGCTTGAAGCACTTTACAACGATTGGAATACAAAGATTAATGTCATTTCCAGAAAGGACATACAAAACCTCTACGAGCATCATGTTCTTCACTCTCTGGGCATTGCAAAGGTTATCAACTTTAAGGATGGTACTTCTGTAATGGATCTTGGTACAGGCGGTGGCTTTCCTGGCATTCCTCTCGCCATTCTTTTCCCCAATGTGCAGTTTCATCTTGTAGATAGCATTGGTAAGAAAATAAAGGTGGCGCAAGAGGTTGCAACTGCAATTGGTCTGAAGAATGTAAGGTTTAGCCATATTAGGGCGGAAGAGATTAAAGATCAGTATGATTTCGTGGTTACACGTGCTGTAATGCCAATGATTGACCTGATGAAAGTGGCTCGAAAGAATATCCGCAAAGAACAACATAATGCTCTTCCTAATGGAATTATAGCTCTGAAAGGAGGAGAGCTTGTAGGAGAAATTGCTTCCATGAAGAACATTGCAACAGTTTGGGAACTCGGAGATTTCTTTGAGGAAGAGTATTTTGAAACCAAGAAGGTGGTACATGTGACCATTGTGAATAAAAAATGAACTTGACCATCAATACTTTTTCTGTCAATCCTCTACAGGTGAATTGCTATGTGGTGAGTGATAAAACTAAAGAGGCTGTAGTGATTGATTGTGGGTGCTCTACAGAGAGTGAGTGGAATGAGATAAAGGCTTATGCCGAATCAGAAGGCTTGACTCTGACGCATCATCTCTGCACTCATTTGCATTTTGACCATGTGTGGGGCTGCGCCTACTTATTTCGTGATTTTCAACTGTATCCTGAAGCCAACTATGATGATATGGATATATATAGTCACATAGACAAACAGATTTGTTCCGTTGTGGGTTTCGCCCTTCCCTATCCACCCATGCCCCCATTAGGTCGTTCGCTTATGGATGGGGACAAGATTGCTTTTGGCAACACCACATTTAAGGTGATAGCCACCCCTGGACACTCCAAGGGTTGCATTTGTTTCTATGATGAGAAGAACCAAGTGCTCTTCTCTGGCGATACACTCTTCAGTAGCAGTTGTGGACGTACAGATTTGGAAGGCGGAGACTTTGATGAACTGCTTGACAGCCTGAAGAAACTCTTTGTGTTGCCAGACAATACGCAAGTGTATTGTGGTCATGGTCCATCCACAAGTATAAAGAGAGAAAAGGACTACAATCCTTTCTTTTATCAGTAATAACATGAAATAACTGTTTGTATGTATATCTAAAGAGGATATTTTTGCTCGTAAAGTTATAAATAGACAATCTTTCATTGCAGATTTGAAGAAAAGTGCTAATTTTGTCATGATTTTCCAGTTAGAACATGGACGATAAAATAATACAAAAAGTAAAACAACGCTACGGTATCGTAGGGAACTACGAGGAACTCAATCGAAGCATTGATATTGCCATTCAGGTGGCACCGACTGAGTTGTCTGTTCTTATCTGTGGCGAAAGTGGTGTAGGTAAGGAAGTTCTTCCTCGCGTGATTCATGATAACTCGGCACGCAAACATAATAAATACTTTGCTATCAACTGTGGATCACTGCCTGAAGGAACTATAGATTCAGAACTTTTTGGTCATAAAAAAGGCTCTTTCACAGGTGCACTTGATGATCGTGAAGGCTATTTTGGTGTAGCAGACAATGGGACTCTTTTTCTCGATGAAGTAGGAGAACTGCCTTTGGCAACTCAGGCAAGACTTCTTCGTGTGTTGGAAACAGGAGAATATATTCGTGTGGGAGAGAGCGAAGTAAGAAAGACCAATGTACGCATTGTGGCTGCAACTAATGTCAATATGCAGAAAGCTATTCGTGAAGGAAAATTCCGCGAAGACCTTTACTACAGACTCAACACCATTCCTATTATCATGCCACCTCTTCGTGAGAGAGGGCGTGACATCGAACTTTTATTCATCAAGTTCGCCTACGACATCTCTGAGAAATATCGCATTGAACCTGTCCGACTTACTGAGGATGCACGCATGCTTCTTTTAAAATATAAATGGCCAGGCAATATACGTCAGCTTCGCAATCTCGTGGAGCAGATTAGTATCATCAGTAAAGAACGTGAGATAACCTCAGACATACTTCGCCATTATGGTGTGACCGATGACACCATAGGAAAGACTGGTCTTGTACTTAAAGGTTCAACCCACGAGATGCACAATACAGATTCCCATAGTTATGAAAAGGAACGTGATATGCTCTTCCAACTCCTTTCCAGTATAGGAAAGGAGGTAAAGGAACTTAAAGAATTTGTGCATAATAATCTTGACATACCGCATTCAGTAAGTCACGATAGGTATCATGTCATTGAAGAAGACACTCATCCAATTAGTGTATCTACTCCATACTCGCATGACACAACTCTTCAAGATCCTAAACCTTACATCGTCAATGATTCCCACTTCCAACGTGCGGTCGATGTGTCGTTCCATCACGAAAGTGGTATTCAAGATGTAGATGTTGAGACAGTTGAAGAGACTCCTATGTCAAACAAGGAACTGATGAAGAAAAACATCATTGATACATTAAAGCGTAATAATGGCAATCGTCGTAAGGCAGCACAGGAGTTGGAAATTTCAGAAAGAACATTATTTAGGAAAATTAAGGAATACGGATTGAATATATGAAAAGATACTTTTTTTTCATCGCTATGCCTTTGACACTTGTCATTCTTCTGGTATCCTGCTTCATTAGTTATAAGTTCACAGGAACCAGCATTGACTATGAGAAGATCAAGTCCATCAGCCTTGACAAATTTCCTATTCGTGCCAATTACGTATGGAGTCCTATGGAATCTATGTTCTACAATTCTCTCAGTGACGAGTATGCACAAAAGACAAAACTCAAAGTACTCAAACGTGATGGCGACCTTCAACTCTCAGGCGAGATTGTAGAATATAGTCAAACGAATAAGAGTGTTGGGTCTGATGGATATTCTGCCCAAGTGCAGTTAAGGATGGTAGTGAATGTACGCTTTGTGAACACCAAGAAGCATGAAGAAGACTTTGAACAACGCTTCAGTGCCACTGCCGAATACGATTCATCTAAGCAACTGATGGCAGTACAGGAGAAACTAGTACAAGAGATGATTGATGACATTGTGGATCAAATATTTAATGCTACCGTAGCAAATTGGTAATCAACAGGCTATCATATAATAATTAGATAAGATGATTAATTTTATAGATTTGATAAAAGACTCCTCTATGCTCAATACGGATACTCAGGTTGAGTTGAAAGAGATTGTTGATAAATACCCATTCTTTCAGGTGGCCAGATTACTTTATGTATCAAATCTTTATCAAGAACATTCTCAAGATTTTGGAATAGAACTTCGTAAAGCAGCCTCCTTTGTACCAGATCGTACAGCTCTATTTGCGCTCACCGAAGGAGTGAATTATGAAATGTTCACCTCTAATAATGATGTAAACATTGAGATAGAAAACGAAGGAACACGCACCATGTCACTTATCAATCGTTTTCTTAGCGGTGGAAGCATTGAAACAGGCGAGGACGACAGATCCAGAAAAGAAAGCCCTTCCATAACTGACCTCACCAACGATTATGCATCTTATCTTATGCAGAAAGATGCTGAGTTTGAAAATGACGAGATGGGAGTTCAAGAGTTAATACCAAGGCTTAAAGGATCTGATCTTATTGATCATTTTATTGAAGAAACCAAAGGAAAACAACGCTTTGACATGCCTGATATTGATGAGAACGAATTTGTTTCACCAGAGTTTTCGGATGAAGAGGAAGTAATTTATACCGAAAATATGGTGAATATTTACATAAAACAAGGTCGTTACCAGCAAGCATTAGAAATATTACGTAAAATTTCTTTGAATAATCCAAAAAAAAGTTCTAACTTTGCATCACAAATATATTTGCTCGAAGTTCTACTCAACGAAAAACAGTGAACTATAGAGCATAATCTCTCAACGAAAAATTAAAATAACAAATACTAAAATGTATCCATTAATTATTGTACTTATCCTTCTTGCATCAGTATTGATGTGTGGAATTGTTCTTATTCAGGAGTCTAAAGGTGGTGGTCTTGCATCCAGCTTTGCTTCTTCTAACCAAATCATGGGTGTTCGTAAGACAACAGACTTCCTAGAGAAAACTACTTGGGCGCTTGCTATCATCATGGTTGTACTCAGCATTGTTTCTGCTTCCTTTGTCACTAAAGGCACTGTAGAGGAACTTCCTATCAATATCAGCGCACCTGCACAATCTACCGACGCTGAAAATGTTCCTTCTTTCCCTGCTGTAGGCACATCCACTCCTGCTGAGACTCCTGCTGAATAAACTTTTACAAAATAGAAAGAAATTGGGTCACATATTTTTCATGTGACTCATTTTTTTGGTCAAAAATGATACAATAAAGGTTAATTCTAATCGATCTAAGGAAAAAATGTCTCCTTTCTCTTTGATATTGACAAAAAAAAGACCTATCTTTGTAACATGATTTCATTAGCTAGACATATTGAATTACTGCTACTTGAAAATGATTGTGTGATTATTCCTGGAATTGGTGGGTTTATTGCCAGCCATGCAGAAGCTTACTTCACAGGTGAAGAGCATCTTTTTCTGCCTCCTTATCGTACAATAGCCTTCAATCAACAGCTGCAAGTAAATGATGGACTTTTGGTTCAGTCTTACATGGCTGCCTATGATGCATCCTATCCTTCAGCCAACCTTCAGATGGAGAAAGACCTTGAGAAGATGATGAACGAACTTGACCTGAAGGGAGAGTTTGTACTTGAAAACATTGGTACACTCAAGAAGGGAATCAACGAAAACATCGCATTCATTCCTCGTGATGCAAGTATGCTCACACCCTCACTCTACGGGCTCTACTCTTACGAGATAAAGTCCCTCAGCAGAGTGACCAAAGAACGTGAGATACAAGAGAGTTTGCAGGCTGCAGCCACCATGCATGTTGCTACAGCAGACCATATTAAACAGAAAGAGGCTCATAAGACTCATTCAAAGGAGTTCATCATCCGCCTCAATCGTCATTGGCTTGACTTTGGTATTTCAGCAGCAGCGGCAATCGTGCTATTTTTTTGCATCAGTTATCCGACTCTGAAAACCGCCCACAATGATTCTGATACAGTTGTGGCTTCATTCACACCTGTTAAAGACCTTGTTGCAAAACCTACTCCTACCGTTCCATCAACCATTGTGGAAAAAACGGAAGTAGATCAAGCAACCCCGAAGAATGAGGCTAAAACAGTTGGGGAAAAGATGACGGTTGCAGACTCCAGTACTCCTAAGGATGTTACAGAAGCACTTTCCAGCAATAGTGATAAATCTATTGAAAAGCCTGAACCCAATAAAGTTCAGGTTCGTCATCCGATAAAGGCAACTACTGAGCAAAAGACTGGAACATCAAGGAATGGTAAGTATGTCATTGTCTTGGCCAGTTATGTCAGTCAGAAAAATGCTGACATCTTCATTCAACGCTTGAACAATGAAGGTCTGAAGGAGGCACGTTATATAAAAAATGGGAAGATTAGCCGTATTCTTTATTCAGACTATGCTGATGAGGCACAGGCTCAGAATGCTTTGAACTCACTTCGCCAACAGAACTCTGCATTTGCAGAGGCATGGATTCTTGAGCAGTAAGAAGATAGATTAGGTATTAGGTTTAGAAATGAAAAGAGTAAAATGTCCAAAGTGTGACCAATATGTAGTCTTCGACGAAACAAAATACGAAGAAGGACAATCCTTGGTATTTGAATGTGAATACTGTAAAAAGGAATTTGGTATTCGTATTGGTAAATCCAGACTTGCAAATCGTCATGAAGAGAAAGAATTGGACGAAGAAGCCTACAGCCAGGATTATGGATATATTGTGGTGATTGAAAACAGATTCGCATACAAGCAAGTCATTCCTTTAGATTTGGGAGAAAATGAATTTGGAAGATATGTGAAAGGAACCAACATCAACAAACCCATCGACACACGTGACCCAAGCATTGACACCTTCCATTGTGTAATTACAGTAAAGAAGAATAAACTGGGACAACTCAAATATATATTGCGTGATGCGCCAAGCGATACTGGCACATTCCACATGAACGAGATTCTGCGAAATGTGGATCGAGTCATACTTCAAGATGGCTCTATCATCACCATAGGTGCGACCACATTAATCTTGCGTACAGCCAAAAGCGAATAATATAGATAGCTTCAACTGGGTCAAGGCTTTAGAGTGATTGCTCATGCACACAAACAAGAATATCCAAATTTCTCCCTATCAATTTGGGAAAACTACAATAGAATCAAACTTACATATTACGAAGAATCGAATTAATTACAACGAATTATGATAATTAAAGGAGACATCATGACTCAGGATCATGCCATGAATGCATATTTCTCTTCATTCGAAGGAAAATACATCATCATGGACAATCTCGACGAAAAAGGCGATCCAATCATCAGGGAACGCAAAGAGATTTATAATTCCGAGTATGTGTATATCACTGTTGTACTGAGAGGCACACTCAATATAATTGTTGGAGGAAACAAACTTGAAATAAAGGCTAACGAATTTCTGGCTGTCATGCCATGCATGAGCGTATCAGTGCTGGAGTCGCGTTGCATCTATTTCTGTTTCCTCACACGTACCCATTTGATGACAGACATTTACAAGCGTGTTGGTGTGGCAAGACAGGTTGTTGAGCGACTTGATGCCAAGTCCATCTTGAATCAAGAGCATCAGATACTGAAAGCGGAAAGTGTGCTGTACAAAGAACAAGCAGGAGACATCTTGAAGCCAGCAAGCGAAGAGTCAAAATACACCACAACCAAAGTGGAGGTTGGTGGCAAAGTGGACAAGGGCGACCAACAGCAATCAATGTCGCAAATTGCCCAGTCTGCTTCCCCAAAGACACATTCATTCTATCATGCCTTCAAGTTCCGTCATGCTCGTTTCACGCTTGATAAAATTTCTTTAATGCTTGAATGCTACAAGCGTATTAAGAAAGAACATCAAACAGAGGACTACCCCATGAAGGAGATTGTGTTTCGTTCCTATCAGGCTGCTTTTGTGGCTAAATTCTTCTCTTTCGCTGTCCCAGAAAATATCATTAACTATGTGACCAACGATCGTCAATACAAACTTTTCAATGACTTCCTCGTCTTGCTCAATTATAAGCATAAAGAGGAAAGATCTGTTCAGTATTATGCAGGTATCTTGTGCATCACGCCCAAATATCTCTCTACCGTTGTGCTGAAATATACAGGTATGACAGCATCGTCCGTGATTGATCAATATGTTGTGTTTGCCATCAAGCAGTCACTCTACGTCAATGACCGCTCCATCAAGAAAGTTAGTTTGGAATACAATTTCCCAAGCCAAAGTTTCTTTGGTCGCTATTTTAAACGCATTACAGGACTCTCACCAAACGAGTATATCAAGCAAAACAACGTGAAGTCCATCAATTTTGTAAACTCCTAAAAGTGATCCACCATGTTGAATAACTCATTGTCTAAAAAACAAACAAAGATATTAAGGTATGAGGAGTATGTAGATATCTTCACACAGGATGATATTGTCCCTTCAGCAGCTATTAAGGGTCAAGTGCTCCTCTTTGACACCTTCAATGGTCTTGACCCCCTTCAGAGCATTCAGGATAATCCCCCAACCAAACTCTTCCAGAAAGTATACTTCTACGTTGTGGACGGCACTTGTACCATCAAAATAAACGGCAAGGAAGAAACTTTCAAGAAGAACACACTTGTCACCATCATGCCTGAGAACACCATCTTTATCACAGAGTGTCACAATCTCAAGTATTTCATGGTGGTGCTTTATCCCAAGTTCTCCAGCGAGGTTTACAAGGAGATTGGCTATACCTATAGCAACGCACACATATCGCTTCAGTATTTCTCAACCTCCCTCACAGCTAAGCAGATGACCACAGTGTTTGAGATCTACAACGACATCAAGCGCGACATCCTTCTGCCCTCCTATGAGTTCAAGCTTGCCTATATACGTAGCTTGGTGGATGCCCTCGTTGTCAAAAACATCAGCATCCATGGATATGCGCCAGTTCCACTTGAGGGAGACAGTTCTTCTCGTCAGTATGATGTGTATGTTGAATTCCTTTCCCTGCTCAACAAGCATGCGATAAAAGAACGTTCTGTACAGTATTATGCCCAACAACTTGGCATATCTAACAAGTACCTCTCCTTTGTGTGTGTGAGCTACAGCAAGAAGAACGCATCCTCCTGGATTGACGGAGCCGTGATACAGAAGGCAAAATCCTTGATGATAGCACATCGCTCCTCTCTCACTGAGATTAGCCGTGTTCTCAACTTCCCATCCGTCAGCAGTTTCAGTCGCTTCTTCAAGCGTGTCACTGGCGAAACCCCAAAAGACTATGTCAAACAGCACTACACTCCTGTTGATGCCAAATGACATTTAAGTAATTAATTAAGGTGATAGATATACATGACACATTCTACACTCTTGTTGGAATGTGTCATGTGATATAATACAACAAACTAAAAAGATGTTTTTATGAGATTACTTCCCCTTTACACCTGGAACAAGGGGCTACATTCCATGCGCCTCTCACAGAATCGCTTTATGGAGCAGCCATGGGCTGGAGGTGTCACACTTCTTGCATGCGTCATTATCGCCATGCTGTTGGCCAATCTCCCATTCACATCAGACCTCTATCGTGGATTTCTTGATACCAACCTTGCCATCACCATCAGCAACGAACACTTCTCCATCTCCTTCCCTGATGAGATGACCGTAGAAAGGTTCATCAACGACATTCTCATGGTGGTCTTCTTTTTCACGGTCGGTCTCGAAATCAAAAGAGAGGTAGTGTGCGGTGAACTCTGCACTGTCAAGAAAGCCCTGTTGCCAGTCATTGCCGCCACAGGTGGTATGGCAGTCCCTGCCCTATTCTATACAATCTTCAATATGGGTACACCCACTGCTGGTGGATGGGCTATTCCAACAGCCACCGACATTGCCTTTGCCGTGGGCATCATGTCTATACTGGGCAATAGAGTGCCTGTATCACTCAAGGTGTTCCTCACTGCTCTTGCCATTGCCGACGACCTCGGAGCCATTCTCGTGGTAGCCTTTTTCTATGGAGGTTCTGTCAATCTGCCACTGCTCTTTGTGGCTCTCATTCTTATAGGTGTCATCCTCATCATGAACAAGCTTGGAGAAAAGCGCATGATGTTCTACCTCATTCCTGCCATTGTAGTATGGTTTCTTTTCTACTATTCTGGTGTTCATTCCACCATGTCAGGAGTAGTCATGGCATTCCTCATCCCTATGGATGCTCGTTTTAGCCGTAGTTACCTCAAGCGCAGCTACAAGAAATATATTGATAGAATCCGTCGTTATGACTGCGACGAAGTAGAGTCGGGTTTACCCTTCCCCAACACTCCTCAGCGTCACTGCCTACGTCGCATGAGCTACATCCACAACAACTCCATCGGCATGTCCTATCGCCTTGAGCATGCGCTCAATCCCTGGGTCAATTTCCTTGTCATGCCTATTTTCGCATTAGCCAATGCTGGTGTTGATATTCCCGATGCCAGTTTCTTCAACATCTTCCAGCCACTTCCCGAACTTCCCAGTCAGATGGGATTTGTGGGAATGGGTATCTTCTTTGGACTATTCTTAGGCAAACCTATAGGCATCACTATTGCCAGTTATATTGCCATCAAGTGCAAGATTGGCATGATGCCTGAAGGTGCATCATGGAAGATGCTTTTTGCCGTGGCATGCCTCGGTGGTATAGGTTTCACCATGGCCATCTTTGTGGACACCCTTTCCTTTGGTGAACTCGACCCTCTTGTCACTGAAACACTCCGTTCCTCAGGCAAGATAGCGGTGCTTCTTGGCTCTCTGTGTGCCGGCATCCTTGGCTCATTGCTCATCACTGTAGTCAATAAGATTGAAAACAAGAAATAACCAAACCCTATTTTTGATAAAATAACAACTTGGGAGGAGCGAGTCAGTGATGATTCGCTCCTTCTTTTATTCTTCCTGCATTTGTCTTCTTTCCCTGCCCTGTGTTCACAGGACACACGTTGATTGATGGTTCATCACAGACGGTTCTTTAAATTCTATACACTGATGGCAGTGTCCGCACAAGCCAAACTTCTCCACAGTCTTATCGAACGAGTAGTTTCTCTCGGCCACTCTTACTTTCATTATGCCAGTTCGGGATGAAAGCAGGTGTTTGTGAAGATGAAATGGCAGGATTCCCTCTCAAATCAACATGTCACATGATTGAAGCCTTTTTCATGCTCCAACGAACAATGCTTCATAGGCTAACGAACAATGCTTCAAGTGCCCATGAACAATTGTTCGATGACCAACGAACCATACGTGCGTTTCTGTTCTTATAAGCATTAATTAGACAGGTGTATATAAACCTTTGTTTATGAAGAAGATATGAATGATGTTATAAACTTCTGGAACGATGTTCTTTTTCTTGGAAGAGTCGCTCTGCCACAAGCCTTCCAACATCATATTGTCATTCTTCAACAGCATGTATAAATCAAAAGAATTGTCTCGATTGTCTCAATCTCACCCCTTCTGATACGCATGTCCCTAAAAATACGAAATTCGTTTTTTAACTTTCTTGCCTCTTGTGCCACCGTGCGCATCTGGGAGGAATTGTGATTGAGACAATTGAGACAACACACTACATTCAATACACCCTCCCCATGCTTCTGCAATCCTTCGATATGCCTTCGATAAGGCTTCGATAGGAGTCTTGGATAATTAGCGTGAGTTAGACGAATTATATTTGCATGGAAATGCGGTGGTCCGCTTCAAGAGAGAAGAATGTCACCATGATTCCACAATGTCCAAGCGTGCATCATCCTGACAATAGATGCCTTATTAACATATTCATAAACGGATGATACAATGCTGAAAAACTCAAAATATCATGGATTTTCTAAATGATAGCGATACTATTTCTAATGAACTGTAATAAAAAAAGACTATATCACGTCAGTTTGTTGCTTAATCAAGAAAATAGCCGTAACTTTGCAAAGTTGTTTGAAAAAGTCTGGATGACACTATGTCATACAAATGCTGGCATTTGATGATGCTGGCATCATTTTTGCAAGTCTCCTATAGACGAACATCGATAGTCTGATAGTTTATTTTCAAGTAGATATTTTAAGAAATATGGATAAAGAGAACAAAAATAATGAAGTGAACGAGGAAATCGTGAACGAACAGGTGGAGGACACTCAGAAGGCGGTGTCTGACGAACAGGAACCTACAGGACAGAAACAGCAGGAGAAGACTCCTGAGGAGAAGATTGCCGAACTGGAAAAGCAGATTGAAGGACTGAAGAATCAGCAGCTTTACAAGGTGGCAGAATTTGACAACTTCCGCAAACGTGTGATGCAGGAAAAAGCAGAACTCATCAAGAATGGTGGCTCAAAAGTGATTGCGACCCTTCTTCCTATCATTGATGATTTGGAGCGTGCACAACAAAACATGGACAGCTATGAGGATGTTGCCGCTGTGAAGGAAGGTCTGAACCTCATTATAGACAAGTTCTTCAAACTTCTCGCTCAAGAGGGGTTGCAGAAGATGGATGTGGTTGGCAATGATTTTGATGCTGACTATCATGAGGCTATCGCTATGGTGCCAGGTCAGCCCGAAGAGATGAAGGGCAAGGTGATGGACTGCATGACTCCTGGATATATATTGAATGACAAAGTGATTCGCTACGCTAAGGTGGCTGTTGCTGACTAAAGCGGGAAGGTTGTAAGGAAACTATGGCAAAGAGAGATTTCTACGAGGTATTGGGAGTGTCAAAGACGGCTTCTGACGACGAGATAAAGAAAGCGTACAAGAAGATGGCCATCAAATATCACCCCGACCGCAATCCCGGTAATAAGGAGGCTGAAGAAAAGTTTAAGGAGGCTGCCGAGGCATACGATGTGCTTCGTGATCCGCAGAAACGCCAGAAATACGATCAGTTTGGACCAGATGCTTTCGGACCAGGTGCTGGTGGTTTTGGTGGCGGCAGCAGCATGAACATGGATGACATCTTCAGTATGTTTGGCGACATATTCGGCGGTGGATTCGGTGGAGGATTTGGAAGTGGCTTTGGCGGTGGCGGAGGCAGACGTCGCAAGCCTGTGTATAAAGGGCAAGACCTGCGCATGAAGATAGAACTCGACCTCAATGAGATCGTGAACGGCACTACTAAGAAATTCAATCTGAGAACAGATATAACATGTCCCGAATGTAACGGTACAGGTTCTGAAGATGGGCAGGAATCCACTTGTAACACTTGTGATGGACAGGGTGTTGTCTATAAGACAAGACAGACAATGCTTGGCATCATGCAGACCCAGACAGTATGTGAAACTTGTCACGGGGAAGGCCGAGTGATCAAGAACAAATGTAAGCATTGTGGCGGTGAAGGTATTGTGAGGGGTGAGAAGCAGGTGGAGATTGAACTTCCTGCAGGTCTTGTGGAAGGATATGTTTATAACTTCCAAGGAAAAGGAGGAGCAGGACGTCGTGGAGGAGTAAATGGTGACCTGCAGATTCATGTGCATGAGAAACCACATCCAGAACTCATCCGAGATGGTGTAGATTTGGTCTATAACCTTCTCTTGACAATACCTCAGGCTGTGGTTGGAACATCATTAGAAGTTCCCACTCATGACGGAAAAGCAAAAATCACCATTCCTTCGGGCACACAGCCAGGCACTGTGTTGAGATTGAAGAACAAGGGTATTCCTGACATCAATTCTTATGGTCATCAGCGTGGTGATGAAATCATCAACATCTCTGTATATGTGCCTGAGAATCTTAATAAGGAAGAGAAACATGCTATAGAGACTTTGGCTGAGAGCGACAACATGAAGCCAAACAATAGCGTAAAAGAGAAAATCTTCAGTCATTTCAGAGCTTATTTCAAAAAATAGTACAGACCCTTAATTCCGCAACACTTTGATTTAACTTTATTTATAAGTTCCTGAGCAACAAAAAGTTGCTCAGGATTTTGCCATGTCAGATTTTTCACTTATCT
>Ga0209510_1000421_pt1 | contig 59476 bp, 51 predicted proteins | sample BiotimSIPDNA_FD_185749 | JGI IMG/M metagenome (GOLD analysis project Ga0209510, IMG submission 185749) | Anaerobic biogas reactor microbial communites from Washington, USA - Biogas_R1 time_0 SIP DNA (SPAdes) (version 2) | ecosystem: Engineered > Bioreactor > Anaerobic > Unclassified | place...
TGGCCCAACTGGCTATAGAAGAATCGGAAGAAAACGCCAGATTGAATGAAGATTACTTCAAGGCAGGTACGGTCAGTCTTACCGAATTACTGGCTGCCAGGGGATTTCTCCAGGAGAGTTACGATAAGAAAACCGACGCGGTAAAAGATTACCAGATAGCCAAAAACCGCTATCTTCAGGTTACCGGACGTTAAAAAGATCTCTTTATTTTACTGTAAAATCGGTTGATACTTTGACAGGTGTTCCTTTGCGATCCATTCCTTCAATTACTACACAGAATGTACCTCTTGTTTCGGAAGTCATTGCTTTCAGTGTGATTGACTCGTTCGCGTCCACTTCCACAATGGGCTCCCAGTATAATGTGTGACGTAAATCGGGAAGCCTGCTATCGGCAGGTAACACAGCAAGAGAACGGGGTTTTTGGACTCCTTGAAAATCCTGAATACGCATGGATTCATCAAGTTCCAACTCAGGAAAGTCTCCCTTGTAAGTTTTAAAAAAAAGAATGCCATTGTAATAGATGGGTCCGAATGCGTATTTATCAGTATAGATGGTAATTTCCCGAACCAGATTGGGATCGTAGGCATAGATCGTTTCATGCTCGCTTACCGGTATACCGTCCACTAGTACCAGGGGTGGTGTAGGGTCTTCAATGTAATAAGCTACTCCCTGGGCATCTCTCAGACGGACCTGTAGCCACCTGGTTCCATTTATCGTACGGAAACGGGCTTCCTTTATAAATTCTATCATAACTTCGCCCATGGTAGGGAAACGTGTGTACTCATCAAGATTATATACAATACCCGTGTTTTCGAAAAGCAAATTGGCTTCCGGCTTATGTTCCCTTATCAGAGTATCTAATCTGAAAACTTGTGCTATTTGAACACCCATATTTCTTTCAACCAGAACGTCCTTTTGTTTCTTGTCTAAGATCAGCTCAGGAATATACCTGATCCTAGGATTCATAAAGACAGAATCCAGTACAAGATGGTATTTTTTCTGTTCAAATGAAGGAACGTAACTTACCAGAGTCCCGTCACCGTACAGATTGGATGTAAAAAACCTGACATTTCCGTTTTCCCTTATTTCGCCTGAGTAATACTGGATATCACTTCCTGCTATCGAAATATACGAACCGTATGCATCCACCTCTGATATTGGTTCATTGTTTTCATCCACTACGTGTCCCCTTATTATTTCGCCAGCATAATCCACCTTCCATAAAGGGAAAGGAGACGGTTTTTCTTTTAGCGTACTGTCAACATAATTAATAATTGAACGATTTCTGAAATAATTCAAATCGTCTTCACGGTATACAGAAACGCTCAGGGATACCTGATTGGGTATTTCATTATGAAGCGTAATGGTTACTTCCTCACCAGGGTAGTAATTTTTTTTGTTTGTCAAAAGTGTAAAACCTCTTGAGTTTTCTTCTGTCTTTTCTTTAAGGTAATCTGTTACAGCATCCCGTTCAGATATTGTTTTTACATTGTCGGAACGTAGCGACGTAAGAGGGTTGTAAATTGTTACAAACTTGGAAAAAAAATTCAGATTGCTTTCCGAATACATATAACGGGTATAGGCACTCAAACGATAAATGCCTGTGGGTATAGACAGCGGCAGACTGATCATTCCACTTCCCCGTCCTCCGGTAAGGGCAATCTTTGCCTGAGAAACAGTCCCGGACAAGTTCTGGATCTCCAGATAAGCTACGGCGCTTACCGGAGAAGGGATGCCTGATGAGGCATCATAACAGAAAGCAGAGACCCACAGTTGTTCGCCGGCTAGGTAACATTCTTTATCAGTACTGACATAAAGACGTTCATAAAGCATATCTGACTGTGCAGACAGAAAAGAGACAGGTAGGAATAATATAAGTGAAATAAGGATCCGTTTCATAATTACTTTTTTCAAAACCTGGGCCATTCAATAGGCCAAAATGATGGAACCTCAGGTTGACCTCCTTTACTGCGACAGTCGATACATCTTGTTAAATTCCAATAACTTACATTAGCCATTGGGTCTATCATATAAGGAGAATAACCTTCTTGAATGAGTGACAGCATGGTCGACACCTTGGCATCCAAAGGTACTAAAGTGTCCTGAGGCATAGCTTCCCGTGGATATCCGGGAAGTCCTACACAATTAACAAACAGTCTTTTTCTTACGGAATTGCACACAGTGACAAATCCAATGGCCCGTACTGACTGGTCTGTTATACAACGGATGTTCCCGCTGATCTCATTGGGTTGGGGAGAAAAGAGATTCCCAATATCATAGGAATTTTTTCTCATATTTTCCATGTACTTGTACGCCTCGCTATCCAAAACTGTCTGAACAACTTCTATGGTATAATGCTGTGTGATCCTTATATCACGGAAATTGATGGAATGGAGCTCATAATCTATTATTCTGTCTTCAGAAAGTGATGATGTCTCTACCAGAATGATATCAGAAGATTCCCGACTGTCCCAGCAGCGATACATCCAGGGTTTGTTATTCTTTGTTTCCTTAACCTCTAATACGTCAAAATAGCAATAGGAAGGCAACTGTGATACGTAATCCCATGTTTCGGTGTATTGCCAGTTGTAATACTTTGAAAGACCGTTCTGATCGTGAGAACTGACAAAGATTTTGATTTTATCTTCAAGAGTGTCTACTTTGTAATGCAAATCCATGCTGCTGCTGTGACTGGACTTTTTGAAGTCTGTTTCATACGTATGTCCATCCATGGATTCAACAACCAGCTTGTATTCTTCCTGATGGTCAGGTTGCAGAGCAGAAAAATCAAAAAGGTATTCTCCTTTGGCAGTATTAGTTTCCGGTATGTATTTCCTGCCTTGTTTGTCTGTAACATATACGTTGGCGTTCCGTTCATACTTAATGGTCTTCTGACCGTACTGATAGGAACTTATGGGTGCACTACGCGTAATCTGTATGGTGAAAGGACCGGTAAGGGATATATTTCCCTCTACCACAATAATATCATCCAGATTGAGCAATTCTTCCGGTTCATATGGAACGATACAGGAAATGGCTATAAGTGCCGGAAATACTGTACATAATATTCTGATAAAGTATTTCATGGACATTAAAATCTGATATTATAAGTAATGTAAGGAATGGGGCAACCAAATATGGATAGCATGTAAGAATTCACTGTGTTACCTTCCGTACGGAAAAAAACAGAGTAAGGATTTTTTCTTCCCGTGACATTATATACTCCTATAGTTATGGAGCTGTGTGTAAGTAAAGTGAGCTTATGTGATGGTTCAATGTTAAAGGATACGTCCATGCGGAAATAATCAGGTATGCGATGGGCGTTCCTGTCTCCGTATAAAAGACGCCATCCTCCTGAATAATAATACGTTCCTACCGGCATGGTTATGGGTCTTCCAGTACTGTAGTCAAGGTTAACCGATAAGCTGAAACGGTGTGTGAACTTGAAATTGCCCACCAGTTTCAAATCATGGGGTTTGTCGTAAGGTGCAGGATACCAAGCACCCTTGTTTATCGGATCGCTTACGTTGGGATCATTTTGGCATAATTCAGTACGAGAATAGGTATAAGACAGCCATCCATTGAGTCTTCCCAGGTTACGTTTGAGCATAACTTCTAAGCCATAGGCCCTGCCTTGTGTTTCGATTACGTCAGTTTCAATATGGTGATTCATCAGCAGACGGGCATAGGAAGCATAATCAAGATACCTGTCCATATTTTTGTAATATCCCTCCAAAGAAAGTTCTAATGTGTTGTTCATTAGGTTCTTGTAAAAACCTAAAGCGGCTTGCCAGCCCTTTTGTGGTCTGATGTTGGCATCAGACAGTTTCCAAATGTCGGTAGGAGATATGACTGTAGTATTTGAAAGCATGTGAATGTTCTGACGCATACTGTTAAACCCTGCCTTTACGGAGAAATCATTCGAAAAGGCATAGCGCATGGAAAGTCTGAATTCAGGCGCGTGGTAGGGTGCTACCATGTTACCTTCTGCCAATGATATGCTGTCGGTTATAGTTTCTACTGAACGAGGTTTTTCCGGGTCATAAAGGTAATAATCTTTTGGTCCCAGGGCAGAATAATAACCATAACGAATTCCCATTTCTACAGATAGCGAAGGTGTAATGTCCCATGTGTCGCTCAGGTAAACGGCAGTCTCTAAAGCCTGCTCTCTTTGCAGTTTGTCTGGGACAACAAGAGACCTTTCATCAAAGGGTTGATAACTGCCGGGATCCAGAAAATAGTAAAATGCATTAATTCCGTAGTTCAGTTTGTGTTTGTCGTTCAGACGTGTAGTAAAATCGGCTTTCAGACTTGTCTGCTGTAGTGTAAAAGCCATATCGTAACCCATGGCAACATTGGTTGTATCCTGTGTATGGTAATTGTATTTATCATAAGCTCCGGAGATTACCATGTTCGTGTTTTCGGAAAGAATGCTCCGGTAACGAACAGAGGCGTTTATATTTTGATAGCGGTAAGATATGTCAGGGTCAAAAGAAAACTTGTCACGAGAAAAATATCCGTTAACAAATAGATGGTTGCTGTTATTGAAACGGTGCGATATACCCGCATTGAGATCATAAAAATTGGCTGTTCCGTCGTTGTAGCCGCTTTCCTGCGGAATGAGGCGCATAAGCCAGTCTGAATAGGTTGTACGTCCTGCCACAATGACAGATGTCCTGTCTTTAATAATCGGTCCTTCAAGAGTAAGCTTGGTGGTTAGTAATCCAATCCCTGCCGATCCGGTAAAGCGGTTTTTGTTGCCCTCTCTGGCATTTACTTCCAGCACGGAAGATATTCTACCACCGTAACGTGCAGGAACCGAACTTTTATACAACTCCAGGTTGCTGATTACATCGTTATTAAACAGAGAGAAAAGCCCGAAAAGATGCGATGAGTTGTAAATGGTACCCTGATTATAAAGTATAAGGTTCTGATCTGTCGCTCCACCGCGCACATTAAACCCTCCTGCTGCTTCTCCCACAGATTTTACACCCGGCAATGTTAAAACTGCTTTTATCACATCGGCTTCTCCAAAAACCGTTGGAATATGACGTATACGGTCAGCCCTGACTCGTTCCAATCCCAGACGGACATTCCGCACGTTCTCCATTTTTTCGGCAGATATCACAATACCCTGTAATGAAAACACCTCTTCTGCAATATTTATATCCAGCGAACTATCTGAAAAAACACGTACGTAACGGTGTGAATCTTTGTATCCCAATCCCTGGATCATGAGCGTATTGTATCCACGGGGGATGGTTAGGGAATAAAAACCGTAAGTATCAGACATGGCAAAATGCAATTTATTTTCAGACATTACGGTAATACCGAAAACCGGTTCGCCACTCAGGTGGTCCCTGATATAACCCGTTAGCCTCACATTGCCTCCCATTTCTGATAACAAAGGATCTCCCAGGGTATAAAGCCGATTTTCAGAATCAGCAGTCTGTTTTTCTTCTGCTGCCAATAATGACAATTCATCTTCTTTATGGAATCCGTTTTCCAGTGAATCCAGGTAAAAAGCTTCGTGTAGATCCCATTTAGGGGTCCCCTTTACTATAACCCATTGGTTCTTTCCCAGAGGATTGAGTGAAAAGCTGCTCTTTCGCAATAGGTTTTGGAGTGATTCCAGGACTGCGTTCTGTGAAGACTGTAAAGAGAGTAAAAGCGTATCCGTTTGTGAAGGCGCATAATAAAAGCGGTGAGGCGTATTCTGTTCCAGTGTCTTGATCAGCGAATCAATAGTTACGTAACGCAGGTTAAAAGAATCCTGGGCAACGGCTGAAAAGCTAAGGGACAGGGCAGTTAGAGACAACCAGATATATTTATTCATCCATACACTCCGTTTCATTTTTCCTCATTTTCATAGAAGGCAGCACAAGAAGCAAGTGTAGTCTCTATTTTATTTTTGCTAAAACCCAATTTGTGTTTCCTTATATGATGGGTCAGTTCCTTGCGTTTTTCTCTCAGGATTCTTAACAAAGACGATCTTCTTTTAACAGTGTGAAATACCCCGTTCTGTAAAATATAATAATAAATGTCCTCTTCAAATACGTGTGAAAAATTCATCTCGTTTACTGTTGTAGAACTGTTCATTCTTTTGAGAGTTCTTTTTAGGACACTGATCTTATTTCCCTGGAACAATATCTGGTAATAACCCTCCTGGGGTACACCTGGCCATTTTTCTTTGACCATATGGATAAATTCCATTTGGTCCAGCGTAAAGGACTCCACATGTTCTTTAAGTAGAACAGAACTTGAATTGTATTGAGGCATTCTTATATACAATTCATCTGTATGTGCGTTTACGTTCAAAAGAAGGTCAACATACCGTTTTTCGTTGTATTGCAACGTCCCTCTGTAAAAGGTGTCAGACTCCAGATAATAGGTGCCTTTATGCCGCATCAGATATTGTGGGGGGATTTTTCCGTTGTATAACGGCGAAAAACCACCACTTTGTTCCATATAATACTGAATCACAGAAGTGTGATCTTGAGCATGGCTGGTTTTGTATGGACCTGTGATAAAAAAGAAGAACAGGATCAGAAATAAGGAACAGGTTCGGGTCATCGTTGTTTTTAGTTACAGTCGGCAAAAATAGTTAAAAAGATTGTACCTTTGTCAGCTAACCCAAAAAACTAACCTTTTTTTTCATGAAACGTATTGATTGCTTTATTCCGGCGGCAGATCAGAACCAGATTGCTGTCACAATCTCACGCCTGAAATCATTGAGCATTATTAACCGGATTTACCTACTCAGCACGGATCCTGAAGTGGATTTGTCTCATACCGGTATGGAAGTAATAGCTGTTGACAATCTTTCATCTTCTTCAACTGTTGCAAAGATCGCAGAAATGTCCGCGTCTGATTACACACTTATCTATACCAAATACACCACACTGGAACCCGGTTATTTTGCCCTGGAACGTATGGTACGTCTTGGAGACGACACGCAGGCAGGAATGTTGTATGCAGATCATTACCAGATAATTAACGGACAACGTAGGAAAATGCCCCTGATTGAATGCCAGGAGGGGGCTTTACGCGATGATTTTAATTTTGGTTCGGTGCTCCTCTACAACACGGCTATCCTGAAAAAGGCTGCAGCTCAAACCAATATATCATATCCTTATGCCGGTTTATACAATTTAAGGCTTACGGTGAGCAGAATGGCTCCTTTGGTACATATCAACGAGGTTTTATATACAGAGATTGAAACCGATACCCGTAAATCGGGAGAGAAGTTGTTCGATTACGTAGATCCCAAAAACAGGGACGTCCAGATAGATATGGAAAAAGCCTGTACCGAACACCTGAAAGCCGTGGGTGCCTACTTACCTCCCGTATTTACCCCGGTGGACCTTAACCGTGAAACCTTTGAATACGAAGCCACTGTCATGATACCGGTATTTAACCGGGAACGTACCATTGAAGATGCCGTCAGATCGGCACTATCCCAGGACCCCGGGTTTGCATTCAACATCATTGTTGTCAATCACCATAGTACGGACAATACCCTGAATATTCTGAAAAAATATGAAAACGATCCGCGCCTGATTGTAGTAACTCCCGAACGAAAAGACTTGTTTGTGGGAGGTTTGTGGAATACGGCCCTGCATCATCCAAAATGCGGAAAATTCCTGGTCCAGCTGGACAGTGACGATGTGTATTCAGGTCCCGATTCGCTGCATAAGATCGTGGACGCTTTTTACCAACAGCAATGTGCCATGGTCATAGGCACCTACCGGATGACTGATTTCCAGATGAATACGCTGCCTCCCGGCATCATAGATCATCGGGAATGGACTCCTGAAAACGGTCGGAACAACGCCCTCAGAATCAACGGGCTTGGTGCTCCAAGGGCTTTTTACGCTCCCATTTTACGGGAAATCCTGCTGCCCAACACCAATTACGGGGAAGATTACGGCCTGGGCCTGAATTTGTCCAGGAAATACCCGATTGGCCGCATCTACGACGTTGTCTACAATTGCCGTCGTTGGGAAGGAAATTCGGATGCGGCACTGGAACCGGAAAAAGTAAATGCGAACAACCTTTATAAAGACAGGCTAAGAACATGGGAATTACAGGCCAGAAAACAATTGAAGTAGGTATATTGAAAGCTCCTTCCGTTTCTTTTACATTGGACGGAAATTTTGGGGATTTTTCGGGAGATTTCACTGCATTTGCAGAAAACGGGAAAATCCGTTTTCAAGACAGAACAGGAGACAAATTCGTTTTCCGGCCCAATGATCCCGGATCGTCTTTTGTTTTGAAGGATGTGGTAATAGGTATTGATTTTCACTGGGAACGAAAGGAAGATCAGCGTTTCAGGGGATTACTCGTGCTGATCCCGGAAGAAGGCATGGTACGTGCCGTGAACGTCCTTCCTGTGGAAGATTACCTGATCAGTGTGATTGCTTCGGAAATGAGTGCCACCAGCACCCCGGAATACCTGAAAGCACATGCGGTTATATCACGCAGCTGGTTGCTTTCACAGATCGAAAAAAGAAGAGGTATTGAGCAGCAGAAAAAAGAATACCGGAGTGAAGTCAGAACCGAGACAGAATGGATCAAGTGGTGGGACCGCGAAGACCACACTTTGTTTGATGTATGTGCCGATGATCATTGCCAGCGTTACCAGGGTATAACCAGACCTTCTCAATCCCTGGACAACGTTACCGGTGCCGTTATGGAAACAGCCGGAGAAGTACTTACTTACGCCGGCAAAATATGTGATGCGCGATTTTCAAAATGTTGCGGTGGTTTTATGGAAAAATTCTCTACCTCATGGGAACCGGAAGATCCGCCTTATCTGCAGGGAAAATACGACGGAGAGGCCTTCCCGGAGGAAGTGCCCTTGCCCGACCTTACCGATAACGTTCAGGCAGAAATATGGATCCGCAGTCAACCCCCGGCGTTTTGCAATACCGAAGACCGGGAAATTCTGTCGCAGGTACTGAATTCCTATGACAGGGAAACAACGGGTTTTTACCGTTGGGAGGTGACCTATACGGCGGAAGAACTTACGGATCTGATCAAAAGACGCACAGGCGTTGATTTTGGATTGGTGGAGGACCTGATTCCACTGGAAAGAGGCACTTCCGGCCGGATTTCCAGACTGAAGATCACCGGTACCAAACAAACGCTGATCATCGGGAAAGACCTCCTAATAAGGAAAGCCCTTTCCGAATCCCACTTGTATTCCTCGGCTTTCATTCCGGTAAAACGTGAAGACACTTTTACCCTGTACGGAGCAGGGTGGGGCCACGGAGTGGGTCTTTGCCAGATTGGAGGAGCCGTAATGGCCGCCAAAGGGTATGCCTATAAAGATATATTGAAACATTATTACCCGGGCTCCGGGATAGAAAAGATTTATTGATGGACGCCAACCATAAACCTTCTCCCGTTACTAAAAGAAATGCCTGGGCGTGGATTCCCACGTTGTATTTTGCCCAGGGTCTGCCTTACGTAGCCGTAATGACTATAGCCGTGATCATGTACAAACGGCTGGGATTGTCAAACACAGATATTGCTCTTTATACCAGTTGGTTATATTTACCCTGGGTGATCAAACCCCTGTGGAGCCCGTTTGTTGATCTGATCAAAACCAAAAGGCTCTGGGTAGTCCTGATGCAAAGTTTCATAGCAGTAGGTTTTGCCGGTGTGGCTTTCTTTATTCCAACGACTTTTTACGTGCAGGTAACACTGGCTTTTTTCTGGCTCATGGCCTTCAGTTCCGCAACCCACGATATAGCCGCCGACGGGTTTTATATGCTGGCCTTGTCACAGGGAGAGCAATCTTTTTTTGTGGGCATCAGGAATACGTTTTACCGCTTTGCCACTATTTTCGGACAGGGTATCCTGGTTATGTTTGCCGGGCTGATGGAGGAAGGCAAAATATTCCCGTCTGTTGGCGGGAACATCCCTTTGGCATGGAGCCTGTCGTTCTACCTGCTGGCTGCATTGTTCCTGATCCTGACACTGTACCATAAATTTGTTCTTCCCAGGCCGGTGAGCGATGTATCCCGCGAAAGAATCACTCCTGTAGGGCTTTTAAAAGACTTTTTCCTCACATTCGGGTCCTTTTTCAAGAAAAAAGATCTGGGACTGGTATTCTTTTTCATATTGACCTACCGGTTGGGGGAATCCCAGCTGGTCAAAATCGCTTCCCCGTTCTTACTGGACACTCCGCAGGCGGGAGGATTGGAATTGCCAACCGCAACTGTAGGTATGGTTTACGGTACAATAGGTGTAATCGCTTTGTTGTTAGGGGGTATCATTGGAGGTATAGCTGTCTCGCGGGGTGGTTTGAAAAAATGGATCCTTCCCATGGCTTTGGCCATCAACTTGCCGGATCTGCTGTACGTGTTTATGGCGGCCACATTGCCCCAAAACGTATGGGTGGTGATTGTTTCGGTTGCTTTTGAACAACTCGGGTACGGGTTTGGATTTACCGCCTTTATGTTGTACCTGATCTACGTAGCCAACGGAGAACACAAGACATCTCATTATGCAATTGGTACAGGGTTTATGGCATTGGGTATGATGTTGCCCGGGATGGCAGCCGGAGCCATACAGGAAGCACTGGGATATGAAAAATTCTTCTGGTTTGTCTGCCTGTGTACATTACCCGGGATATTTGCCTCCATACTGGTAAGCAGGAAACTGCCTGCCGATTACGGAAAAAAATAACTAATCCTAATAATTATGAAAACTATACTTCAGGGTACATTGGCAATGATGCTGATGCTGCTGTCTGTTTCCTGCCGGTCGGGGGAAACGGAATTCAAAACCGGTATTGAAGTTCTTAAGAAATCCAATTTTGCCTGCCTGCAGGGGAAACGGGTAGGGCTTATCACCAATCCTACGGGAGTGGATAATTCGCTCAAATCTACCATAGATATTTTACATGAAGCCCCGGGCGTTAACCTGGTGGCCCTTTACGGTCCCGAACACGGGGTACGCGGAGACGTTCACGCCGGGGATCACATTGAAACACAAAACGATCCGGTAACCGGAATCCCGGTATATTCCCTTTACGGGAGCACCCGCAAACCCACACCGGAAATGTTACAGAACATTGATGTGCTGGTATACGATATCCAGGATATCGGGTCCCGTTCCTTCACCTATATTTCCACCATGGGACTGGCAATGGAAGCCTGTGCGGAATTGGGTATTGAATTTGTGGTACTTGACAGACCCAATCCCATTGGAGGACTGAAAGTGGAAGGTTGTTACGTGGAAGACGGGTGCTTCACTTTCGTGAGCCAGTTCAGGATACCTTACGTTTACGGTTTGACCTGCGGTGAATTGGCCCTGTTGCTTAACGGGGAACGCATGCTGGGATCTGGTGCCCGTCCCGGTGAAAGTGCTCAGTGCAAACTCCATGTAGTTCCCATGGAAGGATGGACAAGGGATATGTTTTACGACAAGACCGGTTTGCAATGGATCGCCTCTTCTCCGCACATTCCCCAGGCCATAACTGCCTTCTTTTACCCGTTAAGCGGTATCGCCGGGGATCTTAGTGCTGTTTCCATTGGAGTGGGTTATACGCTTCCTTTCCAGTTGTTTGCCCCGGTAGAAGGCACTATCAACCCGGAAGAATTTGCCCGGGCCTTGAATGATCTGAACTTGCCCGGACTGCATTTCAGGCCTATCTATTTCCGGCCATTCTACAGCCGCGGACAGGGAACCACCCTTACCGGAGTTCAGGTACACATAACCGATCCGGCTGCCGCGCCCCTGACCGATGTGAATTTTTACGTCATCCAGGAAATGCACAAACTGGATCCGGGAATTGAATTCAACCTGGACCGGATCACCAAAGTCTGTGGCAGTCCTTTCATAACAGCAAAATTTTCAGAACGTTACCTGTTTGAAGACATCCGTGATTACTGGTACAAAGATGTGGAAGCATTCCGCAGCCTGTCTGCCCGGTACTACCTGTATTGATATGACCTCACATGAAAAGGCATCTTTACCTGTTGCTGTTTTTACTGGTTTTCTCCTGTGAAAAAAAACCGGATCCTCCCGGTCCGGAACCTGAAGAAGAAGTCTTCATTCCGGCGGAACGTATTGAAGGCCGTGTGGCCTTGTCTTACGTAACCTATTACAGCAGCGGAATCCCCGATCCTTCGCTTCTGACGCACATTTGTTATGCCTTTGCCGAGTTGTACGTGGTCAACGGGCAGTATCGTGAATTTCGCCTGCAAGGCGATCTGTCCCGGTTTGCCGATGTGGCAAACCTGAAGAAAACACACCCCGGCCTGAAAGTCCTGATCTCTTTCACGCACACTGTCTCCAACAAGGACAACGTGCAGGGAGGCGGTTTTTCCGCGCTGAGCAGCACGGAAGAAGACCGAAAGGCATTTGCACAGGACTGCCTGGAATTTCTGCAGAAGTGGGGGATTGACGGGGTGGACATCGGCTGGGAATTTCCCGGCATCTCCTGGAGCGGACATGCCTGCGACCCGCTGGCCGACACACAAAACCACGTGCTTTTGATGCAGCAGCTCCGTGAAACATTGGGCAAGGACTATTTGATCACCTTTCCGGGGTACGTCATGGATGTGAAGCACAAAGACGGGGAAAGCCGGTATATTGATCTGCGCGCCGTTGAACCGTACGTGGATTTTGTGAATGTGATGACATACGATATGGATGCGGCCCCGCACCACCACTCGGCACTGAATGATCCGCGCGCATACTGGGATTGCGCACGCACGCTGAATGCTTACAAAGCAGCCGGCTTCCCGGTTTCAAAAATGGTGCTGGGCATTCCTTTTTACGGGCGCATATCCTTCTCGTCAAGTCCTTCGGCACTGACTTACCGCCAGATAAACAACCTGGATCCTTCGTTGTACAACAAAGACAATTGGGATCCAACGGCCTCGGTACCTTACGTGACACGGATAAGTACGGGCGCCTTTTATTGCGGATACGACAATGCGGCTAGCATTGCCATTAAAGGATCCTGGCTGTTGTCGCAGGGCATGAAAGGCATGATGTGCTGGATGTATCACGGGGACGATGCCGGTGGTTCCCTGCGCAAGGCCATGTGGAACGCGGTCATGAAGCCTGTTCCTTAGAAGCGTTGTCAAACTTTTTCCGTATTTTTGCCTTATGAAACAACTTGAAACTCTGTTCAAATCCTATACAGGCACAGCTGCCCGGACCGTAACCGAACTGCCTTCATCCGGCAGCAACAGAAGGTACTTCAGAATGGAAGGGGAAAAAGGTACCCTTATTGGTACCGTAGGGACGTGTAAGGAAGAAAACAAGGCATTTATTGCCATCGCTGACCATTTTTACAAACAGGGGTTGCCTGTTCCGCGTGTTTATTGTCACAGCAGGGATTATTCCTGTTACCTGCAACAGGACCTTGGAGATACCACTCTGTACAATTCGGTGGAAAACGGAAGGGAAGGCGGAAATTACGATGCCCGGGAAAAGGAATTGCTCTTTAAAGTCATAGAAGCACTGCCGTCTTTACAGTTCAGGGGAGCGGAAGGGTTGGATTTCGGGGTTTGCTACCCGCAACCCGAGTTTGACGAACGGATGATTTCCTTTGACCTGAATTATTTCAAATACTGTTTTCTAAAGGCTACCGGTCTGGAATTCAGTGAAATAAAACTGGAAAATGATTTTAGGGAAATGTCCCGGGTCTTGTTGCGAAATCCTTCCGAAACGTTTTTATACCGGGATTTCCAGGCCAGGAACGTGATGCTGGTTGACGGGAATCCTTATTTTATTGATTTTCAAGGAGGAAGAAAGGGTCCAATCTATTACGATGTAGCTTCTTTCATATGGCAGGCTAAAGCCAATTATTCGGAAGAACTAAAAGAGGCTTTGACTGACAGGTATTTGCAGGCTCTCAGACAATTTATCCCGGTGGATGAAAAATCGTTCAACAAGCAATTGCGTCACTTTGTGCTCTTCCGTACCTTACAAGTATTGGGTGCATACGGTTTCCGGGGTTATTTTGAGAAAAAACCTCACTTTTTGCAAAGCGTACCTTATGCCATTGATAATTTGCGAAAATTGTTGAAAGAACCCTTTACCGAGTATCCATACCTATCTGCCCTGCTGGAAGAATTGACGGAAATGCGGCAATATTCGGATATGGATCGTGAACGGAAACTTCAGATCACTGTTTGCAGTTTTGCTTATAAGAAGGGAATTCCCAACGACCAGAGCGGTAACGGGGGCGGTTATGTATTTGACTGCCGCGGGTTGGAGAATCCCGGAAAATTTGAACATTACAGGCATTTTACCGGAGAAGATCCCCAGGTAATCCGTTTTATGGAAGAAGACGGAGGGGTGCAGGGATTCCTGGAACATGCCTATTCCTTGATGGACACTCATGTTCAGCGCTATATTGAAAGAAAATTCACGCACCTGATGTGTTGCTTCGGCTGTACCGGAGGACAACACCGGTCTGTGTACTGCGCACGTCACATGGCCGAATACCTGGCCAAGAAATACGACGTTATGGTACGTCTTTACCACCGTGAGTTGGAATTGGAAACAGATCTTTAAAATATACGGCTTATGCAGGCCATGATCCTGGCTGCGGGTCTTGGAACCCGCTTGCAACCCATTACAGATAGAATACCTAAAGCACTGGTTCCACTGATGACTGAAGAAGGCGGTGAAAAACCCCTTTTGGAGATTCAATTGGAAAAACTGAGGCAATTGGGCGTTTCCCGTATTGTGGTCAATGTGCATCATTTTGCAGGGCAGGTAAAATCTTTTATCAGTGATTATTTGGAAAACAATAACTTCCCCTTGCGCATATGCATTTCCGATGAAAGTGACCGTTTACTGGATACCGGCGGGGCAATCCGCAAAGCCCGGCCTTTGTTCAATCCCGGTGAGCCTGTTTTAATTCACAATGTGGATATCTTGTCAAATCTGGATCTGGCCGGCTTTTTCAAACAGCACGATCCTGATCTGCATTTGGCAACTTTGGCGGTAAGTAAAAGGAATACATCCAGGCAATTGCTCTTTGACCGGCAATGGAACCTGGCAGGATGGGTCAACCGGACAGACGGACAGACAAAATGGGTAGAAGGCCATTCGCCCGCAGAAGAATACCATATGAGGGCTTTTACCGGCATTCACCTGGTTTCTCCACGTATATTGCCATTGATGGATTCGTGGCCTGATGTTTTTTCGGTTATTGATTTTTATTTGCGGGCAGCTTCTAAAGGGGTGGTACGCGGAGCAGACATACCCGGATTGCAGATCACAGACATAGGAAAACTTGATTCATTGCGAAATACAGTAATATGAAATACAATTTTGACACCATCATTGACAGATCAGGAACCCATGCGGTAAAACTGGAAAAATTAAAACCATTGTTCGGAAGAGAGGACCTTTTACCCTTGTGGGTTGCTGACATGGATTTTGAAACACCGGACTTTATTCGCAAGGCATTGGAAGACAGGCTAAAACACCCTATATACGGGTACACTTGCCCCTCAGCTGACTTTTGGCAATCCATTATTGACTGGCTAAAATACCTGCACGGATGGGAAGTGGAAAGGGAGTGGCTGACTTTTATCCCGGGCATTGTAAAAGGCATTGGCCTTGCGATGCATTATTTTTCGGGCAAAGGCGATTCGGTTATCATTCAGCCGCCCGTTTACCATCCTTTTCGGTTGGTTACAGAACGTAACGGAAGGGTGGTGGTAAACCATCAACTTCAATGGGACGGTGAACGTTATAGCATGGATTTCAATCAATTGGAAGATGTTTTAAAACGAAGACGGTGTCCTCTGCTTATTTTGTCCAATCCGCACAACCCCGGAGGAACCGTATGGGACAGGGAGACTTTAACCACGTTAGCCGGATTGTGTTATAAATTCCATGTGACCGTAATATCTGATGAGATCCATGCAGATATGGCACTTTTCGGTAACAAACATATCCCTTTTACAACTGTTTCCCAGGAAGCAGAACAAGTAGGTATTGTGTACAACGCACCCTCCAAAACGTTTAACATGGCAGGACTTGTCAGTTCTTATGCCGTCATTCCCAATCCGCAATTGCGCAAGGGTTTTTATGATTTTTTGCATGCCAACGAACTGAACGAAGCTCCTTTTGTTGCTATAGTAGCTACGCAGGCTGCATATACTCAGGGACATCAGTGGAGGGAACAGATGATTGAGTATGTTGAAAACAATATCAATTATGTGATTGGAGAAATTCCCCGGCTGATTCCGGGGATCAAGGCATCCTTACCCCAGGCTTCATTCCTGGTGTGGCTTGACTGCAGGGGTCTGAAAGATGCAGGAATCGGAGACATTCCCGGATTCTTTACTGATGCCGGGCTGGCGCTTAACAACGGGGCCATGTTTGGTCCGGGAGGGGAAGGATTCATGCGGCTGAACGCGGCTTGTCCCCGGACTGTCCTTGAAAGAGCTGTGGATCTGTTGTACAGTCATTACAGGCGAGTTACTTCCTGATCATTTTGTATAGATTGATCTTTTCCCACAAACTTCCCGGTATCAGATTCCATGCAAAAACAATGATGCGGTAACGCCAGTCAATGGTCATATGCCGTTTGCCTTTCAGCAGTCCCTTGACGATTTTTCCGGCCACGTAAGGGGCTTCCATGCAAAGGGGATACTGATGGTGTAAAAAATCCGTCTTCACAAAACCGGGCCGAATGTCTGTTATCCGTATGTTGAATTTCCGGTTTTCTGACAACTGAGCCAAAGCTGTAAGGTAAGTCATCTGAAATCGTTTGGAAGAAGAATAAGCAGCATTTATGCCCATTCCTCGTGTTCCTGCAACAGAAGTGATTGCGGCTATGTGACCGGATCCTTGCGCCCTGAAATGGTGGAATGCATAATTAACGAGCCGTACAAATCCCGTTATGTTGGTCTTGATGGTTTTCATTTGCTCTTCCGGGTCCAGATCCTGATTGATCATTCCGTATCCGGAACTGTGGATATAAAGATCCATCCCTCCTGTTTTGGAAATCAATGATGCCAGGCGATCGGGTGCATCCTCACTCGTAACATCCAGCACTTCGTATTCAAATGATTCGGGATCAGACTCTTTAAGCTGTTTCAGAAGTGATTCCCTTCTGCCGGCTATTCCTACTTTCCAGCCTTTGGCTGCAAGTATCCGTGCCACCTCTTTTCCTATTCCGGATGTAGCTCCTATTACGATAGCACGTTTCATATTATGATTATTTGATTTTCTTTTTCTTTCTTAACAGTCCGTAACCTATACGCTTGTTGTTACGTCTTTCCCGGATTTCTTCCAGTGTTTTGATGTTTCCCCGGACAGGCATGTCTTTTTCGGACGCATCTGCGAGAAACTTCCATGCATACTCAGAGGCTATAACGGCATCTTCAACTTGTGGCAATGCCGGATCCATGATTCCCGAAAGAACGGATTGGGCAAAGAGTTGACACAAAATGTCCAGATTTTTGTCTCCGAAAGGTTTTTTTATGACGCGTGTTTGTGAGATCCCGTGCAATTCTACGGTTGCAGTTACAAAATCGTGATGCATGCGGGCAATGCCTTTTGTCCCAATAAGATCCACATAACCGTTATGAGTAAGGTCTTTTGCCAGTTGTCCGTAAACATGACCCTGTGTCACGTCAAAAACAATACCGTTCTCAAATGTCCCGTGTGCCTGCAACCACCAGGGTTCCTTATAGTCCCACATGCGGATGGCCTGCGCGTTCCAGGTCTTGAATTCACTATGTGCGTACCAACGGGCAATGTCTACGTAATGCATGCCGCAATCGTGGAAAAGGGGTCCTTCTGCCCAGTGTCCTTCACCGGGTGCCAGGCCGGGGGTCATGTGGCAAACCCTGACTATGGCCAGGTCTCCGATTTCCCCGGTAGCTATGAAATCCTTTATGGTTTTATGATACCATGCCGTTCTCAATGGCAGGTTGACAGAGATCATGATACGGGAATCCCGGAGTTTTTCCAGGACGGCCTTTTCTTCTTCAATGGTTGATCCCAGAGGTTTTTCGGTGATCACGTGTTTGGACTGTTCCACTGCCTTAAAAATGTGTTTCTTCCGGGAGTCTGCCAGGGTAGCCAGGACAACTACTTCTATTGAAGGATCTTCAAAAATGCGGTTTTCATCTGAAGTAAGCAGCGTTCCGGCCGGAACCAGATTCGCAGCTATAGCCAGGGCATCAGGGTCGGTGTCGCATATGGCGGATATTTCCCACTGATGGCTTTTTAACATCTGGTTCAGGTACATCTCTCCCATGCGGCCAAAGCCTATGATACCTGCTTTAATCTTGCGGTGTGATGGCATAAATAACGGATCGATTCAACAAAGTTACAAAGGTATAGGTCTTTTTAAATTCAGACAAGACGTTTTTTAGCAGATTCTTGTCATAGAGGTTTTTATCTTCCATATTCCGTGCCAGAAGATGGTTCTTCAGACGGAAAAGGTTTTCATACCCGGAATCTGCCGGGTATCCCGGAGGAACTCTTTGAAGGGATTCATCGTAATCAATGATCCATCCATCCGCTTTACGCACGGATTCCAGATAAGGTTGGGCATCATACAGGATATCGTCACGCACGCTTTTCAAAACACCGGGGGCAGGATGCCACAGACCACTGGCCATGAAATGATTTGAGGATTTGTTTTTTGTTCCGGGTTCCAGGTGAAAATAATAGCCTGCTTGCCCTGATTTCTTTCCGCCCGGACAGATATATGCTCCCATATGTGTTTTGTAAGGAGTTTTATCTTTTGAAAACCGGAGATCCCTGTAAATGCGGTAGGTACAATCTTTGATACTCAGGTTCCCTATCTCTTTATGAAAAGACGCTATGCCGTCAATCAGTTGTTCAGTAAATGTATGAAATTGTGCCAATGCTTTCACGTATTGGTCTTTATGTCCGTCAAACCATTCTTTATTGTTATTAATACTTAGTTCTGAAAGGAAATCAACAACCTGTTTCATACTTTTTTGTATTTTTAACAAATATAAAGATTTGCATTATGAACAGGAGATTCTTTTTGCTTTTGTTGTTATTCTTTTTGCATCCTTCTTTTTCATTTTCCCGGGAAATTCAGCAGTCGGACAGCCTGACTTCACTTCAGAAAGATTCTCTTATGTTTGTTGACGCCCAGTGGGAAACAAAACTCATACATTTTGGGGGTATCAGGCTTAGGCAATGTGCGTTTTCCGACAGCTCCCTTTTTAATTCCAATCAATACGTTTCCGTATTAACAGTCCGTAATAATTTCCGTTTTGACATTGTAGCTGATACAACACTTGTATTAACCAGAGATTTCGTCCAATATGCAGAAGCCCTGGCCGGGATCAACGGATCTTTTTTTGCCTGGAATGCTCCATGGAAGTCGGTCAACTATTTGCGTATTGACGGCAGGGACTTGGCTCCCAACAGATTAAATGATCAAGGATTAAGATCATATCATCAATCCGGATGCATTGTCGTTTCGGAAAAAGGCAAATTATCTTTGCATAAAGTTCCTGACTCTCTGATGGTCCAACGTGAGCCGCATTCCTGGGAACAATCGTTGAAAGGGGAAGATGTTTTGTCTTCCGGACCTGTTTTACGCATTCAGGGACAAGATGAACCTGTATTGCCCAATAATTTCAACAAGGCACGTCATCCAAGAACAGCAGTGGGTATCAGAAAAGACGGAAGGGTAATTATGGTGGTGGTAGACGGAAGGGCGGACCAGGCTGCAGGAATGACTATGGAGGAATTGCAGCACATTATGAGATGGCTCAAATCATGGGATGCCATCAACCTGGACGGAGGAGGATCTTCTACCATGTGTGTTAGAAAAAATCCGAGACAGTCCGTACAGACAGTCAATCATCCCTCGGACAACAGGTTGTTTGACCATAAGGGAGACAGAAAGGTGGCTAATGCACTTATTGTGAAATGATCAGCGAATTGTTTCCACCAATTTGTAACACTCGGTGGATGAAAAGCCCCATTTATAGCCCCGGACAATCAGATCCCCGTCTTTATTGAAGAAGAAAACGCCTTTACTGGCTGTTATTCCAAAATTCGGATGGTACATATAGGGAGCAATCCATTTCCCGTCTTTGTAAACAATGCCGCTACTGTAAACCATGCCGATTAGAGGTCTGTTTCTGAGGTCTTTGTCCGGATTTCTAAAATCTTTTGGATCTGTTTCCTTTTCAGATTCCGGAACCCAGGTAATGCGTGCCAGGTAAGTTCCGTCTTCAGCTTTTTCAAAACGGGTTCTTCCGGGTTCTCTTTGAGATTGCCAGATGTATCCAAGGATTTTATCTTGCGGTTCCACGGAGCCGTTTTCCTCTAGTGTGTCCAGGGGCAGGACAATTTCCGACGGATGAACCGGATCCTTTGAATAATCAACGGGTTGAGTAAAAAAATGAATAATGTTTCCTATGCTTGAACGTTCGGTGTGGGATTTTTTTTCGTCTTGCGACAATGCAATCTGAGTAGAAAATAATGTGAAGATTGATAAGAGAAGAGCAGAGAAAATAAAACGTTTCACGTATAGTTTCATGAGCCGTACTTTATTTTGTTTTTTACGGGATTCGCATAAATACTCCTAAGCATTCGGGTCATGGAATCAAGAACGGATTCATTTCTTTCTTTAAGAAGCATTTCCCTCTGTGTCAGAATTTTAAGATCATCCGGAGTGTAATACTCCTTGTAAAGTGCTTTTCCGTTCAGCAGATCATAAGCTGCATAATTGGTGCCAAAAAGCCTATATCCGTTGTAAATGCGTTTGTCAATCAAAGAGGCTGCTTTTTTCAGCAATAAAGAAGGAGACAGGCTGGAATAAGGAGTCAGTTCTTCTTCAGTGATTGGCGGACAGATAGTAATATGGACCCTTCCTTTATATTGAGTGATGCCAGTAACTATGCTTACCAGGTCTTCCCCGGGGCTTTTTATGTAAAAGCCCTGGTTTTTTTTCTTCCAGGACTCAGTGACTTTCAGAATGTCGCAAGGTTCAATTTCATAAGATACGGCAACCGGAGTGATGTTCAGGGCGGAAAGTGTTTTGACGATGTCGGGTCCGCCGCCCAGAGAAAGCATTTTCAGTAAACCGGGATCCGTTATGTCGTTTCCGTCTTTGCTCCTTCCGTCATGTTGTGCTATCCATAACGAAATTCCCCCGGAAATCCTGTCCCGCATATAATCGGACAAATGCCGGGAATTTTTGACCAGTTGACGCATATTCTCTGATTTCCGGAAAACCTTATACATTTTGTTGGATTTGCCCATGTCCAGCAAGATAGGGGATTCCATAAGGTTACTTCCGAAAGAGATCTCGCTTGTAGGAATCTTCAGATTGTGTAGTATAAGTTGTTGAAAGGTGGCATCCAGCATAATGTCCCTGTGGTTGGAGATGTATAGTGTTCCTCTGTCCGCCTGTATACATGATTCTCCTTCCCAGGTTAATCCGTTGGTGGTTTTTTCAATGATACTCATGGTTACCGGATACATCACCAGTTCTTGTAATTCCCTGTTTGTTTTAACAGAGAGTAACATATTACGAAATTCTTCAACCGGCTTTCCGGGAAACAACCATGCACTTACCTGATCCAGCAACGGATTGGCTGCCAGCCGCTCCATTGCAGCAGGAATTTCGGAGTCATTGTATGGCCGAATGTCTTCGAATCGTTTATCCGGAGTTGTTATCACGTTGATCTACCAGTTTTAATGCTTTACGCACTTTTTCGTTGTAAACATCCGCTTTTAGCTCAGCATCGGATACAATTTCCACTTCCGGTGCAACGCGAACTTTCGCTCTGAATTTATCCTTTACTCCCTTGCAGATATCCTCCGGTATTTCCGGGTGATTTTCTTTGAGCGAGATCTTCACATGTACATCATCAGTTCCCAGGGCGTTGCTGCGCAAGATTACCTGGTAGCAGCTAATATATGGAATATCTTCCAATACATCAAAAAGGGAAGGGGGATATAAGGTTGTTCCTTTGAATTTGATCATCTGGTTTTTACGCCCCAGCAAGGGACTGATCCGCATTGTCTTTCGTCCGCATTCACACGGTTCGTAATGGAAGCGAGCGAGGTCTCCGGTACGGAAACGAAGCAGCGGCATACCTTCCAGCTTCAAATTTGTGATTACAAGTTCTCCCGGTTCCCCCATGGGAACTACGCGATCTTTTTCATCTACCAGCTCGCAGATAACCAGTTCAGGAATGTGATGGCCTCCTTTGCCGTAGGGACATTCGCAAAAAGTGGCGCCCAATTCTGTAGAAGCATAAGTGGAAATCAGTTGTATGTCCCATTTTTCACGAATGTGTTTTCCCAGTATATTGAGCGAAAAATCTTGATTACGAAGGTTTTCTCCAATGCACACGGCTTTCTTAACGCTGGAATTGCGGTAATCGATTCCGTGTTCTTCCGCGTATTCTATCAATCTGAGAATAAACGAAGGGACACAGATGATCGTGTTGGGTTTCATCCTCAGGATGGTATCCCATTGCAATTCCGGAATGCCGTTGCCCACCCGGATGATTCCTGCTCCCAGGCTTCTGATACCTAAGAAGTAAGCCAAACCTGCTACAAAGCGTTTGTCCATGGTCGTCATCAGCTGCACGATATCTCCGGGTTTTGTACCGGCACATTCAAACGACACTTTTTCATTGTAAGCCAGCCTGTCCAGATCTCTGTCCGTCAAGGCATAAGTGGCAGGATCACTTAGTGTCCCGGAAGTGGTGACATAATCTATCAACTGATCTTTGGGAACACACAGAAATTCTTCGTTGTATTGCTGCAGGTCGCTTTTCTGAGTAAACGGAATGTTCTGCAGGTCTTCCATTGTCCTGATCTTCCGGATGTCTATACCTTCACGCTGAAACATCTTTTTATAAAAAGGAGATCTTTCATCAAGATATGATAATTCCCTGCGTAACAGGTTCTCCTGAAACAGTTTGATCTCACCGGTAGACGTATACTTGATATCCATATCCTTATGTGTTATTGGAGTATTTCTTTGTCAAGCCATAACAGGAATTCCTGCATCCACAAGCCGGCCGTTTCCTGATTGTTTTCTTCATCGTATCCGAACCCGTGACCTCCCTGCTCATAGATCAGCAAACGATAGGGGATCTGCTTTTCTTCAAGGGCTTTACCGTACCGAATCGTATTTTCCGGATCAACCACCGGGTCATCCATACAGGCCATCAGGAACACAGGGGGCATGTCCTCACGCACGTTTTCCTCAAGCGACAGTGTTTCCCGCAAGACAACATGATGATTGGCGCCAAGCAGATTCCGGCGTGATCTTACATGCACAATGCTATCTTTCATGGAAACTACAGGGTATATCATGGCAACGAATGATGGTTTAAGGCTCAATGAAGGATGTAGCCCGTATCGGGCCAGAAAATTGGTATCGTAATAGGTCCCCATCCATCCGGAAAGGTGTCCGCCTGCAGAAAAACCCAACAATCCTACTTTGTCCGGGTCGACTCCGAATTTGGATCCGTTTTCTTTGACCAGCATGACTGCCCGCTGGATGTCTTCCATCATTGTAGGGTATCTGTACCCGTACATGCTTGTACTGTAACGTAGTACAAATGCCGAATAGCCTTCCTTTACAAGCGCCCGGGCAACAAGGTGTCCTTCGTTGTTAATGCCCAGGTGGTGGTAACTTCCTCCAGGAAGGATAATGATAGCCGTTTCCCGGGAATGGTCTTCAGCAGGGGCATAATACCACATCCGGACCCTGCTCTTCTCCCGAATGCCTTCCCAGGGCCGGAAAATATCCTGTGCCTGAACGGAAAGGCTCAGAGTTATAAAAAAAAATAAGATAAAAGAACGTTTATTCACCATTAAAAATAAGCTCTTTTATTTCTTCATCCGTTAATTGTTTGTAAGTCAGGCTTACAAATTTGCCGTTTTCCCGCGAAAAATCTACACGGTAATACTCTTCCGCATAGAAAGAAAGACGTGAATTCATGTCCGGATTGCATTCAATGTATATCACATTGTCCGGATCCAGTTTCTTTGCGGCGCATATTTGTTCCAGCAGCAATCCTCCGGCATATGTTACGGATGAGCCGGGGTTGTGATGGTATATTTCGGTTGCGATGACTAAGGATTTTCCGTTACGATCCAGGATCCTCAGCCCACATTTTGAAGGTACATCCCATTTGCCTTTAAAATCAAAAATCTCATCAAAATGTTTACTCTGAACTTCCATATTGTTAATTGTTTCCTATTGTACGTTTGACTTCTTTTCCGAAGGATCTGTTCATCAGTTTTCGGTCACGGGGTTTCCATGTTCCGTCTTCCATTTCACGTCTCATTACCCGGGTAAAGAGCTTGGTCATTTTCAGCTCCTGTGATTCTTCCTTATAGAAAGAACTCCAGGCATAATCGTACAGTTCCTGCAATTTCTCCGGAGTGACCTGCGCCGGCTGGTAGACTACCTGTCCTGCGTTGTAATGATCCCAGTTGTAATCGGTGATCCTGCCCCTTCGCATCATGTCGTCGTATGCTTTTGTATGCGGGAAAGGAGCCAAAATGGTAAACTCGGCAAGATCCAAATCTATTTCCAAAAGAAAATCTATCAGGCGACGCATGTCGTCCTCGGACTGGTTGTCAAGTCCCAGCAGGATGGTTCCTTCCACGCCTATTCCGTAATCGTGATAACGTTTGATCCGCTCCTTGATGTAATCGGAAGTGTCAAAAACAGCCTGGTATACGTACCATGCACCCGCTTGTGCAGCCAGATCCAGGATTTTGGGATCGTCTTCTATCGTATGACTGATCCATTTCTTTTTCATGGGGATCATTTCCTTGAATAATTGCATTTCCCATTCCTTGTTCTGTGCCAGGGAGTTGTCCACTATAAACAGGCGGTTGTTTTCAATGGTTTCCAGTTCTTCCAGGACTTTGTCAAAGGGGCGTGCCCGGAACTGCCGGCCGCCCAGGTAGGATACGGCACAGGGATAGCAATTGAAACGGCATCCGCGCGAGGCGTGGAACAGGTCCACCATCTGCACGCCTTTATGATTGTACAATTCCCGTTTGTACAAATCCCGCCGGGCAGGTCCTACCAGTTCAATGGGAGGCAATTGCCCCATGTAATTGTATACTTTTTTCAATTGTCCCTTTTCCCAGTCACGAATGAGTTCTTCCATACGTCCTTCGGCTTCTCCCAAAAATACGGCATCTGCGTGTTCAATGGTTTCTTCTGCGTGGAGCATGGTGGAAATCCCCCCGAAAATAACCTTTTTGCCTCTTTTTCTGAATTCGGCTGCAATAGCCCAGCCGCGTCTGACCTGAGTGGATAGCATCATGGAAATGGCTACCAGATCACAGGATTCTTCAAAATCTATGGTTTCTACGTTTTCATCGGTAAAAGATACTTCAACATGTTCGGGCAGAGCAGCAGCAAACACTACCGGGCCGTGAGGCGGCAGGTTGAATGTGGTTTGACCTTTGAGTTTTTCCCAACGGGGGTATATAAGTTTCAGTTTAATTGTCTTTGCCATAATGATGGTTTAGAAGTTAAGCGTTTTTTATTTGTTTTATCAGATTGTCTATTCCGGTAATGGCTCCGCATGTAAGAACGGATCCTATGATAACTCCCATGATACCGTGGGCATTGATGTTCTGTCCGGCAAGGTAAAGGTTGGGAACTTTTGTCAAATGTGAAATAAAGCTTTCAGCGGGAGCGTTCTTGTCCCGCAGAATTCCGTACATAGAACCCTCGAGTGTCCCGGTATAATCCCTGTAAGTGAGTGGAGTGGAAGTCCAGTAATCTTCAATGTGGCTGATAGTTCCGGGGAATTGTTTTTCCAGGTTCAAAAGCATTTGCTGTGCCTTCCGCGCTTTAAAATCTTCGTATTCAGCACCTCTTTCTCCCGGGGGCAGGTCTTTCCACGGCGCAACCTCTTCCCATTTCATGCTCTCAAAGAGAACGGCACTTCTTACGAATTTCTGATCTTGACTGTCACACATGTGCATGTAGAAGAAATGTCCGTCCCATACTGATTTTCCGGGATAATGGTAATAGTTGTAATTCAGGTATGGAATTTTGTTTTCCCTGAATTTGATATATACGGTAAAATTGGAAAGTGTCTGTTTGATGTGTCGTATCCTTCTTTTATAGGCTTTACGTATCATAGGTGTATCCACCATATCCATCAGAAGGGCAGGATGAATATCAGAGATCACATGTGAGGCTTCTACAACTTCATTATTCAGTAAAGTGACACCTGTGGCTCCGTTATTGTCAAAATTCACTTTGTTCACAGGCATCCCGGTAATGATCTCACCTCCCATCTCATGTATGGAATCGCATAGCAGATGCACCACTATGTCACTGCCCCCTACAAAGCGGAATGCACTTTTGTTGTAAAAATCGGTTATAAGCGCGTGATAATACAAGGGCGTCTTATCTGCCACACCTCCGTACAGCGGCATAATACCTGCCAGCACGTTCTGCAGTTTTTCATCGTCGGTCAGCGATCGGATGTATTCGGCCACACCTATTTGCATGTTTGAATTGTCCAACCAGTATGGATTCTCCATATTCTTGAAAGAATAGAGGGGTGAACGTTCAGCTATGGCTTCCATACGATGGATATACAAACCGATTGAATTCCTTTCCTTCGGGAAATGACGTGCCAGAATATCAGTAAATGCTTCATGGCCGTTGGCATAAGCATAGCGGTCTCCCAGGTAGGAAACCACGTCGTATCCGGCTTCGTCAAGTCTGCTGAGTTCAATTTTATCGTTAATGGACAGGTATTTGAAGAAACGGTGCAGTGATTGCCCTTCATCCATGCTGCCAATGTAATGCATTCCGGTCTCAAACTTAACGCCTTTACGCAAAAATGTTTGCAGGCAGCCGCCCGGTATGTCGTGTTTTTCAATGATGGCAACTTTCAAGCCGTTTTTTGCCAGAATGTATCCGCATACAAGGCCACCCAACCCGCTTCCGATAATTACTACGTCGTATTTGTTACTCATCCTATTGCGGTTTTTCCGTATAAGTCAGGTTTTCCGGTACCCCTGTGCAATGGGTTGCCAGGGCTCTTTTTTTCGGGTCTGCAATATACGCTTTTATCTTCAGATTTTTGCGAACAAGTGATGCTGTCAGGGCAAATTCTCCCTGTCCGGGGTCCTCCAGGTAATATTCACCGCTTTCAGGCAGGGATTCAATTTTTTGACTGAAATTGTTGTTCAAACGCATGATTCGTGTAGCCGCTGCCCTGACGTCTTTTCCCTTGTAAAGGTAGTTGTTCATCACTTTTTCAGCAAAGTAGTGCGCGTTTTCAATCTGTGCCGAGAGGGATTCATATTCCCTGACAAACAGTTTCCGAACTGCCTTGCTCCGTTCCCGGTCCGTCTCTCCGAACGAAAGGTCGTCACGGCGGATTGGCGGCAGGATTTTTATGGTCATTTGTCCCTTTCTCAGCAAAAGATCTTCTTTGGGAAGCACAAAGCCGAATCCGTGCAGCAAAACCGGGGTGATGTCCAGTTCCAACATCTCGGCAAGATGAAAGGCTCCTTTGTGAAAACGGAGAATAGAACAATCAGCAGAACGCGTTCCTTCCGGGAAGATCATCACCGAATATCCGTTGGCTACACGATCCCTGATATGATCCAGATGGGTATGCATGTATTCTATCGGGAGGAAATCGGCAAAGCGCAGGATCCCTTTGTAAAAAGGAGAATTCCATTCCCTGTTGTTGGTCATGATGATGATCTTCGGGTGGAGCATTATCACGGCCATCAGATCCAGGTGACTCTGGTGGTTTGCCACAATGACCGAAGGTCGCGAAAAATCCGCATTTTCCCGGCCCAGAAGTGCTGTCCGTGTCCCGGGAACCCTGTATACCACAAAACGGCAAATTCCTTGCAGGATTTTGTGGAAACGCAGTTTATTCCTCTCGTTCTTTCCTCCGAAGAATAACAGAAACCTGCCGGCCAGGCTCAGGTATACCACTCCCAAAAGGAAAAAGGTGAAGGATACGGCAGAATAGAAAAAATTCTTTATCGTAAGCGGTTCATCCCTGTATTTTCCGCGTTTTGTTACCAGTAACCTGTAAAGGAAAGGAGGAACCACATAGGCTGTAATGACAACGGATACCATACCGATTATTGTGACCTGGGCCAGCGAACGCATGGCCGGATGTCTGGCCAGTATAAGTGAGCCTATACCTGCCAGCATGATCAGTGCAGATAAAGCTACGGTATTTTTATACGTCCCCAGCATTTTTCTTCGGTAGGTATATTCATAGATCATACCTTCCGTGATGAAAATGGTATAATCATCCCCCAGACCGAATATGAAAGTGGCCAGTATAATATTCACTATGTTAAACTGGATGTTGAACAGGCTCATAATTCCCAAAATCCATATCCAGCTGACAGCCAGGGGTGCAAAGGCTATCAGGCTCAGTTCAAGACGTCCGAATGACAAAGTCAGGAAAAGGAATACTATGAATCCGCAAATGAAAAGAACGTAATCAAAATCGGATGAAAGCGATGCGATCATCATCCGGGTCACGGATCCTACATCAAAGGCAAATGTTCGGTTTCCCGCCCGGTTGAGTTCCCGTTCCGTTTGCGATGCTTTTTCGGGATCTATGTGCAGCATGGTATAGACCATGCTTCTGCCCGGTTTTTCCACAAGGTAGTTGCCGGCCAAATGATCGGTTATTGGTCCGAATTCATTCGTTTCCAAGGGAATATACGAATGTGTAAGAAGTGTTTGAAGACTGGCGAAGGCCCCTTCCCTGAATCCGTTTTCCTTTGCAGCAAGATTGAAATCACGTAAGAAATCTTCTTTGCGGGTATCCCAGAAATGGTTCCACCGGGCAATCCGTTCTTCCTGTTTGGAACGGGAAGGCAGAAAATTGCCGATCCCCGAGTGGCGGTATTCTTCAATCAGTGGCTGTACGGCTTCATAATTTTCAAGTGCCCGGTCAAGGGATGATCCTTCGGCCACAAAATACATAACATGTTGCGATCCCTGCGTCTGATCCAGCATTTTGTTCATGCTGTTGTGCTGTTCGGGAGTCATGTAATTGATGGACTGCATGTCTGCATTGAAAACCGCTCCTTTATTGATAACCAGAAAAAAAACAGTTAGCAGCAGCAAACCTCCGGTGATCCATTTGTTCTTTTCCGGCGCCGAGTCGGCTAACTTTCCAAAATGAAAATGTCCGGTTACCGGTTTACCGGAAGGGATCATGTGCGGCAGAAAAACCAGAACAAACAAAATGGTACCCAGCAGCAGGAGTGTGGCAAACAATCCAAAACTTCGCATGGCGGGAGAACTGATAAAAAGCAGACTCAGGAATGCTCCCATTGTAGTAATGTTTCCCGTAGTGAGCGGAGAAACTATATCAGATAAGGTACGGCGGGAAGAATATCCTTCCCGGATGTGCGAAAGGAAATGCAACGGGTAATTCACAGCTATCCCAACGATCACGGAACCGGCTCCTATGGCAATAAGTGACAGTGAAGAAGTTATTAATCCGGCCATGGCAAAGGCAAAGAGAGATCCGGCCAGTACAGAAACAGCTATCAGCAGGATATGCTTAATATTTCTGAAATAAAGAGCAAGCAGGATGGCAATGACCACCAGGGCAACGGCCACGGAAATCCATGTATCCTTTCTTATGCGGTTGGCATTGGTCAGGGCAATGTAAGCAGCTCCAAATGGCGTTGCCTGAATTTCATGACTGAATGCCTCATGTGTTTCTTCTATGGCCCGGTCTATGGCTGCAATGAGTTTTTTGTTATTACCTGTGTCGGCAGTAGGATATCTTGAGTCTATGGTTATCACGGCCTCTGAACCGTCTTTGGAAAAGATGTGATCCGAATGGATCGTAAAGCGGTCTTCCAAACTGAATCCCTGCAGTTTTTCAAGCAACGGACCGGAAAACATCAATGGATCTTTGAGCAATGTGTTTTTAAGGACCATCCCGGCAGGGGAGAGCAAGGTCGTTTTTACCTGTGACAAACGTTCCCGGATGATTTCCGGCCGTATGAGTGAATCTATGGCCGCATAATCTGATTCCTCCAGGAAATAGGGCATGTTTGATGTTACAAAATTGCTTACTTCCAGCATCATGGAGGGATCAATGCGCCATGTGACAGCGGCAATATGTTCTTCAGCCTCTCCCTGTTCCAGCAATTCGCCCAGGTGATCGGCCGCATTGATCAGCAGCTCCTTCTGCGGTACTGCTCCGGGTTCAGCCATGGAGATGTTAATGATAATCTTGCTGGCACCTCCTATATTCCGGTAAGCATAATCAATGCGTTCATGTTCCTTGTCCGATGTCAGAAATCCCGAAATGTCTTCGTTAAAATCCAGCAGCAGAAGTCCCCCTGCCGCAAGTAACGTGCAGCAGGCAAGCAGGATATAGAGTTGCCGGGTGTGATTACGGAAATGATCGAATATTTTCAGGAACGTTTGAACCATGATCTTAGAAGCATTGAAGGGTATCCGTAGAACACTGCGGAAAGGGTAAGGAGTGTGTTTAGCAAACTAATCCTGAGGAAATCCCGTCCTTTACGAAAATGTGTAACCCTTTGGTCGGCCGGTGCATAAAAAACTTTTATGGGCAGAGGTACTATCGGAACACGTTTCCAGGCCAGCCTTACCAAGATTTCCAGTTCTGTTTCGTAACGCGTTGTATACAAGCGCAATTTTTTCATTCGGTACAGGGGATAAAGCCTGAATCCTGTCTGGGTATCTGGGAGTTTTCTGAAAGTCTGCAATGCGAACCAGAAATTGGAAAAACGGTTGGCAAAAGTGTTTTTTCCGGGCATATTTTCCTGTTTCAACAGTCGGCTTCCCAAAATCACGGCTCCCGGATTTTTTTCCAGGGCTTCCAAAAAACGGGGTATCTCTGAAGGATAATGCTGCCCGTCGGCGTCCAGGGTAATGGCGTAACGGTACCCCCTTGCCAGTGCAAAAGAAAACGCTCTTTTAAGCGCGTATCCTTTCCCTTTGTTATCAGTATATGATATGATTTCCGGTTTATGAGACAAACTTCTGAGCAATTCCACGGTATTGTCTGTGGAACCATCGTTGACCACTATCATGTGTTTGCAATACCCCAGTGTTTCGTCAATAACGCGAGGCAGAGTGGACGCATTGTTATACGTTGGAATAATTACGCAGATATCGTCTCTTTCAGGCATAAAGTCATTCGGGTCATTATTGTTTCACCTTCCAGGATATCTGTCCTGACGCGCCATTCCTGATTTTCAAGTTCGGTAACCAGTAACCTGAAAACGATCAGTGGATGTTCCCCGGGATGTATGCCTTTCAAAAACTTCACATTATCTGCCTTTTTCAGAAGCAAATCTTTTTGCAATGTAACAGCTGCCAGTTCCCGGGCCATTTCCACCAGACAAGCCCCCGGAGTTATTGGATTCCCGGGGAAATGAGCACCGTATATCCTGTGTTCCGGGTTCAGACGCACGGTGATGACGTGTTCTTCTCCCGGGTGATCATTGGATGTTATTCGGTAAAGATCATTTAGAAACATACGATTCAAACATTTTATCTTCAATGGGTACGTTGATGCGCATATTGCCCATGCGGACCGTGGTTTTATCACCGGAAACTTCATGGATGACCACAGTCTGGATCATATAATCTTCCTTGCGGAAAAACAGTTCGAGTTCCGTAAGAATACGTTTCATTTCCCGTTTAATAGGCACCAGTTTCACATGTATGTAGTCACTTTCACTTACGTATTGAGTCATGAAATCGTCATTTTCATCCAGGATATCCCCGTTAAGTCCCATCAATATAATATTGCCAATGTGCCTGAAAAGCCCTCCGGCTCCATTATCTGCCACAGGCTTTCCATCCTTTCCCAGTAATACCAGTTCATTGTTCCTGAATATAAAACCTGAATGGTCCGGCATGTTGTATTGCCAGAGAAGCGCAACGTCTTTTTGATAAACCAGCCTGCCTCTGGATATGCCCTTTTCCGTGAGCACAGAAACTTCCCTTTCTTGCTGAAAATCACATGTAAGCGTACTGACCTCTTTCAACGCGGCACGCATATCCGGCGGAAGTTCCTGTGACACTGGAAATGCAGCCGGAAGTGAAAAAATCAAGGCAATAAGGATATTGAACATAGACTATTGTTTAAGTAGGAAAAATACCCCGGCAACTATCAAAATTACTCCTATCCAGCGTGCTGGAGGTATCGCTTCTTTAAAAATTAATAAGGCAGCCAACATCCCGAAAACATAGGCAAAACTGGTTATGGGGTAGGCAATGGAGAACGGATAATGTTTTAAAATGTACATCCATAGGATAGTGGCAGACACAAAAAGCAGTCCCGTGAGCGCAAAATACCAGTTTGTAAACAAATGTTTGAAATACGTCCAGGTGAAGCTGAATTTTTCCATATGCTGCATGGAAATCTTCAGGCATACTTGTCCGGATGCCAGCAATATGGTTTGTGTGAGTGACAAAAGTATGAATTTCAGCATTTTGTCAAGAATATCAATGAGGTTTCCGAATCCCTGTAGTTATTAATCAGCAACACGTTGTCAGGCAACATGCCACGTTGCATTTTAACGGCGGCCGCATAAACTTCATAAGCATGGTTTGTGAATGACTCCCCGAACAAAGGCTTTACCGATGGGGGCGTGATCCAGTCCTGCGGGGATATTCCCAACCGGGAAGATGTTTCCCGTATGGCATTTTCAATACGTTCCGGAGTAGGATTATGCATGAGTATCACTTCACTGATACAGGCCATCGGGTTTTTCCCGGGGTTGTCTGCCAGCATGAAAGTAACAGCGGTTTCCCCCGCCATTTTTCCTTCCCAGAATCCTACTTTATCCAGGACTTTGAAATAATTGGGTATCATTTCGTCAAAACCTCCCACCAACGCACTGCTTATCCTGCCCAGTTGAAACTGCATGAAAGCATCCAGCAGCGCACTTTCAAAAGACACACCCAAATGTACGTATGTACTGTTGTACCCGGTACATTTCAAATGTACGGCAATGTGTGAACTGATGGTATTGTGAGTGGAATTGATAAAATTGGTGGGTTGCAGGAATTCTTCCCCTTCTTCCAGCATGGCCATCAGGAATTTTTCAGTTGTTTCCAGGCATCCCAGACCCGTACCGACAATGATGGCATCCGGATCTTTTATACCGGTATCTTCAACGACGGTCATGGAGGTGGCTATGGCCCGTTTCAATATTTTTCCCATTCTTCTGGAAGCTACGGGATCCAGGAAACGTTTGTAATCTGCTTCTAAGGAACGCTGGAAAGGAACGTCGTAGGAGATCGGATTATCCAGCCAGTCGTCACAGAGAGGATTTTGTACTGATATTTGCGCTGCTGCCTGTATATATACGGCCATATCGGTTAGATTTTAGAGAAAATGCATGTTGTATCGTTCCCTCCGAACCCGAATGAATTGGTCATGACATGACGGATGGGCCGGGGTGGTTTTTCATCGGTTACAGGACGGAAGGATAGCATTTCCATGGGATTTTTGTAATTCAGGTTCACCGGCAGAAAATCGTTCAGCATGGCCAGTATGGAGATCACAGATTCCACACCTCCGGCCGCACTGGTGGTATGTCCCGTATACGATTTGGTAGAAGAAACAGGGGGAACACTATCGGCCCCGAATACACGCATCAGGGCTTTGCCTTCACTTTCATCGTTGTTGGGAGTACCCGTTCCGTGTGCATTTACGTAGTCTATGTCTCCCGGGGTAAGGCCTGCTTCTTTAAGAGCTTTCGTCATGGAGAGAACGGCCCCGTCACCTTCCGGCGAGGATGCAGTCTGGTGGTAAGCGTCACAGGCATTTCCGTATCCTGCAACCAGGCACAGGGGTTTGACGCCCCTGGCTTTGACGGAAGCTTCCGATTCCAGAACCAGGTATGCAGCTCCTTCTCCCAGGTTCAGGCCTGCACGTGTATCGTCAAACGGCCTGCAGGGATCCTTATCCAGAATCTTGAGGGTATTGAATCCGTTCAGGTGAAATTTCGAGAGGCATTCACTGCCTCCTACAACAGCAATGGTAGTTCTTCCCGTGCGGATCATGTCGGAACCCATAATCAATGCATTGGCTGCAGAAGAACATGCCGTTGACAGGGTGGAGAGCATGCTGAAACCTCCATAGTGATCTGCAATCATCTGCGTACATACTCCGCAATCGTGAGACAGGATGTAATCGTCGTAGGTTTTGTCAGGGGTAAGCATCTTCAGAAAATATTTCTCGGTATTTTCCATGCCTCCCACAGTCGTTCCGGATATCAGCACCGGGTTCAGTGAATTCTTTCCTCTGATTCCTGCCATTTCAAGGGCTTCTCCCAAGGCAATGATACCCATCAGGGAGGTCCGTGTGGTCATTTCTTCTTCAGGGACACCTGCCATACGGCGTAATTCATCCGTACTGAAGGGTATCTCGGCGCAGGGGAGGTGAGAATGCATAGATTCCAGCCAACGCAAAGGCCCTATACCGCTTTTTCGACGGTGAAGGGATTCCAGGGTTGCCGGTGTACCGGCACCCAGCGCTGAAATTATCCCGTATCCGGTAACGTATACTTTTTCCATCCGGAAATTTATTTTGTACGGTGTTTCTGTATGTATTCCGCCATTGTGGCAACGGATTTGAATATTTCCTTGCTTTTTCCCGGATCTTCCAGTTTGATCCCGTAATTCTTTTCCATCAGAACGATCAGCTCCAGTGCATCTATGGAATCAAGGCCCAGTCCTTCTACAAACAGTGGGGCATTCGTATCTATGTCATCAGGTGTAATGTCTTCAAGGTTCAACGCTTCGATGATCTGTTTTTTTAGTTCTAAAATCAACTCTTCCATGTTAGTTTTAATAAAGTTGGTTAATATTTAATGTGTTGAAATCCATTCCTTCGGGGCTTTCTTTTTCCACCATCATAACCAGCACGTCACAAAGATCGTCCAGGTATTCTGTCCATCCGCACAAAACGCGGTTGATACCGGGTGATGAAAAAGCCCATTCTATAAATATATGTATTTTTTCCGCATCAAAATCCTTCAGGATAAAAAAAGATGTTTCTCCCAGGATCTTGTTCCGGATGGCAACTTCTCCCGTTACTATATTGGGAAGTGTGTACACGAAAACCGCCGGACTGGGATAATAATTGTCCGGATCAATGGTCTCCTGGAAACGTTTGTCATCGTCCAATGAAGCACTTCTGTTCGCAAATACCACGGAAGTCGATCCGTCAGGTGTTTCGCTATCGTAATCCAGCGAACGCAATACTATTTCAGAAGCCAAAAATCCGGCCTTGGACAGGTTGTCCATCTTGTGAAACTTGGGGTATTTCGCATCCAGGTAACGGTATATTTCCGTAAGACGCGCAGATCCCGGGTCGCCTGAAAAGGATATCTCAAGCTTCTTTCCGTTCAGGATAACCTGCTGGTCTGTTATGCGGCAATATGAGGTTATTTTCTTCATAAGGCATTCTCAAATAACAGGACGGCATTGCAACCACCGAAACCGGACAAGGTTTTTATACAGAATCTTTTGTCCGTTTTTGAAAGGGTAGTGGAGACGTTTATTGCTCCCTCAATTCCGGGTTGTTCATAGCCTGATGAAGGCAAGATCAATCCCTGTTCCAGTGCTTTGGTGGCAATAACGGACTCCAGAATGCCCGCAGCCCCAAGGGTATGTCCAAATTGTGCCTTCAGGCTGAAGATAAGAGTGGACTCCAGTCCTGCACGGGAAAAAGCGACTGCTTCCATCTGGTCGTTATAAGGCGTTGCCGTTCCGTGTGCACTAATAAAAGCAATTTCACCGGCAGGCAAGTTTCCTAAAGCAGTTTTCAAAGCCCGGAAAAGTCCTTCGCCTGTTCGTGAAGGTCCGGAAATATGGTTGGCATCGTTCCGGATGCTTCCACTGACCAGCGCAATACCCGGTTTTTTTTCTTTTCCGTAAACGATCGTGGCAGCCGCCTCGCCAAGGTTCAATCCTTTTCTGCGGGCATCAAAGGGGCGGCAACGTTCCCCGTCAAGGGATTTAAAAGATTGAAAGCCCGATACAATGAAGTCCGGGGCCAGGTCCACGCCCGTTACCACCACGTGATCGTAGTTGCCCTGATCCAGTAATTGGATGGCTGCGATTTGTGCACATGCTCCAGAAATGCAGGCATTGGAAACGGTTACGGGTACATTGGGGTTTCCGAAAAAACCCGCAAGCAAACCGGCTGTGTGCCACAGATGGAGCCTGTCCTTTTCAAACCCGTGGGAGGGGAGACCCAGTAAATGAATATTTCCTTTGGTAGAAGAAAGTACAAAACAGGTACGCGCCGAGGAAGCACTGATACCTGCCTCTTCCATTGCAATATGTGCCGAGAGCAGCATGGCTTGTTCAGGAAGAGTATATTCCTCTTTCTTCTTAAAAACAGTCCGGAATGTTTCTTCCAGTTTTCCGGGGTCCAGGCGGGAAACCGCAATATCATTACCGGCCGGATCTTTCCCTGGGGCTATGCCGCTTTTTCCCTCAAGAACCGCTTGGTAATTGGCTGTAGTGGTAAAACCCAGGGAAGAAATTATGTTATCTGAAAGCTTATATATCATATAACGTGGTGTCTCTTTTTCCATTCAGTGTAGAAATCGGGACTGTACAATACCAGTTTGTAATCGCTGTCCAGAAATACCTGTGTGGTACTGCCTGTGGCAGCCAGTGCATTGTCTTTTTCCCTGAATATTTGGTATTTAAATATCACTTTTGCGGCTTTCACCGGTATGTATTCAATTTCTATACGGGCCGTATCCCCGTATTGCAACGGATTTTTAAACTCAAACTGCATATCTACCAGCGGCGCATAAAACCCGTTATCAAAATAGTTCTGGTAGGTCAGTCCGTACTTTCGGCCGAAAGCTTCCCGGGCATCTTCAAAATATTGAACGTAAGACCCGTGCCATACAATGTTCATGGAATCCACCTCGCTGAAGCGTATCAGGATCTGTTTCGTTTCCTTAAGTAAGTTAGGTTTCTTCATAAGGCTGACTTTCCGTGTCGGTTAAAAACAGTTTCATGTGCGCCGTTGCAGCGATTTTGCCTTTGCAACGGATCTCGGCCTTCAACAAAATCGCATTGAACACCTCGTGCTCTATCAATATCCCTGTTTCCAGGTGATCTCCCGGAACAGGTCTGAAAAATACATTGAAATCCTTTACGGCACCAATGATCCCGAGCTTAACGGAAAGATCGTTGTCAAGGCTTTTGTATCCAAGACGGGCCGCACAGGTCTGGGCCATGTTTTCCATCATTCCGGCTTCTGAAAAATACCCGTTCAGGCAAAATATGTTGTCCTCAGTAACGGTCATCTCCGTAGCCGCATAGTACCCTTCAAATTCCGTCAGCTTGTCCACCATAACAAAAGGAGGTCTGTGCGGTATCAATTCCAATATGTTGTATGGCTTTATCATAGAGTTCAGTTATCCCAGAATTTGTAAAAATTAAACCATTGGTGCGGGTACGCTTTCACCACTTCTTCCAGTTGCCGGACATAGTTTTGACATAGTGCCCTGGCGATATCCCTTGATGTTTTATATTGTGAACGGTCTACTTCAACTGTCTTACAGATAGTGTGATACATAAGGCCGGGTTCTTTCATAACGTAAAGAGAGACCATGGGAACACCCAGTTGGGCAGCCATCATAAAAGCGCCCATTGGAAATTGTGCGGGACTGCCCAGGAAAGGTACGGTAAAAGATTTTGTACTCCCGAAAAGACGGTCGCAGGGCATGCTAACAATATCTCCGTTCTCTAGTGCCGATTTGATGACAAACAGATGGGACATATCTGCAGAAACCGGTATCAGATCAGCCATGTTCCCTGAAAGTGCCCTGGCCCTGTTGGCCTGTATGAAAGCCGATTCGCCTCCGAAAACTACGGCATTGAGTTTCTTCAGATCCTGTTGCATAAAATACCCGCAGATCTCAAAATTACCCACATGCGCTCCCGAGATGATAAACCCGCCCGAACCGTTGAGTAGACGCGTAAATTCATCCCAATCTGTGATCCGGGATTTGAATATGTTTTTCTTCCGGGCAAAAATGTAAAACCTGTCCATCATCATCTGCCCGAACAGAAAATGGTTTTTGTAGACATGATACACCAAATGGCGTGTAAATCCATTGTGTTTCAAGTAGTCTTTTATGGCCAGGTAGGCTTTGCGGCTGAACAACAGGTAGAAGGGTATGATAAAAGCCAGGATGGCATAACCCACCCGTATATTTACACAGCGGAATAAAAAGAACAATGCTTTTTGTCCGAAATTTCCCCCGCCGGTAGTTCCCTTCCACGCCGGTTTCTTTTCTGCCATTACGTTGCTTTGATCCGTCCTTCTATATAGTCGTAAAACTGGGATAAGGTTTTGACGTTGGTCATTTCCTCGGGTTTTATCTTAAACCCGAAATTCTGTTCAACCACCACCACTATGTCAACAAAATCAAGGCTGTCAATGCCCAGATCTTCTTTCAGAAAAGCTTCGTCTTTCAGGGCATCTGCTTCCACCTCTATATCTTCGATTAAAAAGTTGTTAACAATTTCTTTGATTTCGTTCCTGTTCATGATCAGTATATTGTGCGTGCTAAATTTTTTTCAATATCAATGCGCTGTTGGTTCCTCCGAATCCAAAGGAATTGGAAAGGCAAATATCCAACTTCTTATCTAAAGTTTTGGCAATTATATTCAAATTTTTTGATATATCATCCGGTTCTTCCAGATTGATGTTCGGTGCAATGAAGGAATGCTTCATCATCAACAGGGTATAGACGATCTCGCTGGCACCGGCCATCCAGCATTCATGCCCGGTCATTCCTTTAGTGGAACTTACGGGTGTCTTATATGCTCCAAAGAGCCGGTCTATAGCCATCGCTTCGTAACTGTCACCTATGACAGTGGATGTGGCGTGTGCGTTAATATAATCAATATCAGAGGGTTTCAGACCGGCATCGGCCAATGCCCTTTCCATGGCCATTGCAGATCCCCGGTCGCTCGGCTGGGATATGTGTGCCCCGTTGGAGGAAAAACCGTATCCGATTATTTCTCCGTAAATGGTGGCACCACGTTTCATGGCATGCTCGTATTCTTCCAGGATCAACGTTGCTGCGCCTCCGCTGGGAACCAGACCGTCCCTGTTCTTATCAAACGGGCGGGAAGACTTCAACGGTTCATCCACCCGTGTGGAAAAAGCATTCAGTCCGTCAAAACTGGCCATACTCAGGTAATTGGTCTCCTGTGCACCCCCGCAAACGATCATATCCTGCAAGCCCAGACGGATAAACATGGTTCCCAATCCTATGGTATGCGAGCCGCTTGAACAAGCGGCACTGATGGTCATGTTGATTCCCCGGAGCTTGAAGATCGTAGACAAATTCATGGTTACGGTAGAATTCATGGACTGGAAGATGGCTCCGGACCCCAACAGGGTAGTGTCTTTTTTCTCTACACAGATCTCGTGCGATTCAATGACTGCTTTGCTGGAGGAATCGTTCCCGTAGAGGATACCGGTTTCGTTATTTTCCAGGTAATCCATGTCAATACCGGCATCTTTGAGTGCCTGTTCCGTGGCCACGTATGCATACTCGCCTTCTTCGGGCAAACATATCCTTTGGCGGCGGCTCAGGGTTCCTTTAAGTTCGGGACGCGGTACAATGCCCGTAAGAGGGGAGCGGTAGCCGTATTCGGTCCGCGCCGGATCAATCCCTATACCGCATTTTCCTGCGTACAGGCTTTCCCGTACTTCTTCCACATTCGTTCCAATGCATGAATGGATCCCGATCCCTGTTATCACAACTCTTTTCATAAGCTTTCTATGTATGTAATCCACCGTTTACAGACAACACCTGTCCCGTTATGTAGGAAGCTTCCGGGCTGGCAAAGAAGGCCACAGCGGCTGCTACCTCATAGGGTTGCCCGAAACGACCGGCCGGAATGCGTCCTTTATGGTCATTCTGGTTGATGTCTGCAGTCATATCTGTTTCTATAAATCCGGGAGCCACACAATTCACGGTGACTTTGCGCGGGGCAACTTCCATGGCCAGTGACCGTGTTGCACCAATGATACCCGCTTTGGAGGCAGAATAATTTGTTTGGCCTGCCATACCGGTCAGTCCGGACAGGGACGTAACGTTTATAATCCTTCCGTTACGTTTTGTAAGCATGTTTTTCAGTACCCGGCGGGTTACGTAAAAAAATCCGAACAAGTTGGTCTCCAATACTTTATTCCATTGTTCATCTTGCATGAAAATCATCAGGTTGTCTTCCCGGATCCCGGCATTGTTTACCAGTACACTGATGTATTCCCCGGGATGGGCATCTTCCCATTTTTCCAGGGCTTCATCCACTTCCCGGCGGAAAGCCACATTGAAAGGTATGATCTCGGCGGATCCGCCGGCTTCTTCAACCAGCTTTACGGTTTCCAGGGCAGCTGAACGGTTGGATGCATAATTGACCAGGACGGCATATCCTTCCCGGGCCAAAGCCACGCAAACAGCCCTTCCGATACCTCTTGATCCCCCCGTTACCAACGCATATTTCATGATGTTAAGGCTTATTGTTTATAATATATTCAACAGTTTTGGCAATATAAGGGAACAGCACTTCGTCCTCCTTTACTGCCGGGAAGAATGATCGTATCTGATCGTAAATTCCCCGGGTGAAAGGTGACAAGCTGTTTTCAATACCCAGGCAGTCAACTCCTTGCATCAGGGCCATCAAATGAATTGCAGTCACCTGGAATGCGTTTTCAATGACTTTTGCCGTTATCAATGCCGAGTTGGTTCCCATGCTTACCACATCCTGGTTGTCGTTGTTGTTCGGTATTGAGTGAATGTAATTGGGCATGCACAAGGTCTGGCATTCAGCGGTAGTGGAAGTGGCCGTAAACTGGGCTGCCTGCATTCCGTAATTCAATCCCGGAACACCCAGATTGACAAAAGCGGGCAGTATCTGGTTCACTTTGTCGTGACAAATGTAATTCAACTGCCTTTCCATAAGCATGGTCAATTTGGTCACGGCTATCTTCATCTTGTCCATTTCCAGGGAAATGTAATCCCCGTGGAAATTTCCGCCATGGTATACGTTTTTACTGTCGGGATCCACAATCGGGTTGTCGCACGAGGAATTCAGTTCATCCAAAATCACTCTCATGGATTGCTCCAGTGTATCGGCAACAGGACCAAGTATCTGGGGTACGCAACGCAAAGAATAGAAAGGCTGCACTTTATCCCGGAACACTTTGTCTCCGTTAACCTCTTTATTGTACAGGTAAGACTGACGCCTTTTTAGACGTTGGCTTCCTGTAAGCATTTCCGACATTTTTTCGGCTATGAAGATTTGTCCTTTGTGGCGCTTTTTGCGGTTCAACTCGGGTGACAGAAAATCATCGTACGATCCTGCGATTTCATTGACCAGTGACGATGCGGCTACTGCCCATTGCATAAGTCTGCCTGTATGCAGCAGGTTGATTAGTCCTATTCCGGTCATTACCGCTGTGCCGTTGTTAATTGCAAGGCCTTCCCGTATATGGATTTCTACGGGTTCCAGTCCGTTTTCAAGCAGCACGTCTTTACTGTTGCGGAATTGACCCTTGTAATGCACTTTGCCTTCACCTATCAGGGCCAGTCCCATGTGTGCCAGCTGTACCAGGTCTCCGCTTGCTCCTACGCCACCGTGTTGCGGAATCACGGGATAAATTCCCCGGTTTATAAATTCGGTCAGTAGCAACGGCAGGGAAGGGTGTACCCCTGAGTATCCCTGGACATAAGTGGCCAGGCGGGCGATCATGGCTGCTTTAACCTGAGTATCTGTAAGCAACTCCCCGGTACCGCATGCATGAGAACGGATCAAATTCAGTTGTAACTGTTTCAGATCCTTATCATCCACTCTAAACTGGGACATGGGGCCAAAACCCGTATTGATCCCGTAGATGACTTTTTCTTTTGAAAATTCTTTTAAAAAATTGAAAGAACGTTCCATTCTTTCGTATGCTTCCCTGCCTGGGGCTATTGTTTCCCCTCCAAATAAAAGATCCTCTATATCTTTTATATTCAGCTCTTTATCGTATACTAGCATATAATCTAAATACCGCTCGGTTAATAAATTTACAAAGATACATTTTTTATATTAACCTTGTGGACCCTTTCAGTTTAATATCCGCTGAAGAGGATCCTACCAACAGATTTACCGGGCCTTCTTCCGTAACAAACATATCTTTTTCTGCATCCCAGTATGCCAAGTTTTCTGCTTTCAGGCATAAGGTGACTTTCACGGATTCTCCGGCAGGGACCATTACCCGTGCAAAACCCGCTAGTTGTCTGCCCGGCCTTTCCACTTTGGAAGCCGGGTATTCCACATAAAGCTGAACAACTTCTTCACCGTCCAGTTTGCCTGTGTTTTTCAGGATGAATTCAACATTTACAGAATCCCGGAATGCTTTTTCAACTTTCAGCGAACCATACTCAAACCGGGTATAACTCAGTCCGTACCCGAAAGGATAGAGCGGTTCCCCTTTGAAATACATATAGGTTCTGCCGTTACGGATGTTGTAATCCATTATGGGCGGCAGATCGGTAATGTCACGTACCCAGGTCTGGGTAGTTCTTCCGGCCGGATTGACTTTCCCGAACAAGACATCGGCAAGGCCGTTGCCCATTTCCTGGGAATTGTTGGTTATATGAACGATGGATGGTATGTGTGCATCGGACCAGTTTATGGCAAAAGGAAAACTGCTCACCAGGGCCAACACGGTTCTTGGATTGGCCTGCAAAACCAGTTTTGCCAGGTCTTCCTGTTCCAGCGTAAGTGCCTTCCGGTCTACGGCTTCGCGTCCGTCGCTGGGGACAGGCGAATAAAACCAGCGGGCATCGGTCCCGTATGGATGGTTGCCGATGCATACCACGGCCACATCGGCTTTTGATGCCGCAATGACAGCTTTGTCCATGGTATTGGACGGTTCAAAGAAAACTTTCACATCCGGTCCTACGGCATTGCGAATCCCTTCCAGTATGGTTACCGCATAGGCCGGCGTACCGCTGTACCAGTCATAAAGGACTTCATTGGCCCTGGGGCCTATAACGGCTATGGAACGGATTTTATCCGCATTCAGGGGAAGCAACGGTGCTTTTTCCCCGTCGGCAGGGTTGTTTTTCAGCAGAACGGCCGATTTTGCAGTGACCAACCGTGCAAAATCCTTGACTTTTTGATCTTCCCAGGGTTTTCGGGTGTCCGTCACTCCGATCCCGGTATAAGGTTGTTGTGCGTAATCCGCGGGACTGTCAAGTAAGCCGAGTTTCAAAGCCACGTAAAGATTACCGCGGATCGCCCGGTCAATTTCCCCTTCGGTCAGGATCCCGTTGGTAACTGCCTGATTGATGGCCAGCAGGTAATCATCCAGGAATTGGCCAACGGTAGCTTTTACAACGGCAGCTGCCCCTTCCCAGAGTGTGGGAAAAGCTTTATGTGCAGTGATCAAAAGCCTCAGGGCCCCTCCGTCGGTACAAATAATCCCGTTGTTACCCCATTCCCGGCGGGTGATGCTCTCCAGGATCGGGTGTATGGTCATGGGGATCCCGTTCCATGCATTATAGGATGCCATGAAGGCACGGGAGCCGCCTTCAGTGATGCCTTTGTAAAAAGGATAGGAATAATATTCCCGGAAAAGCCTCTCGTCAAAATCGGAAGAGGTAGAATCACGGCCATCCTCATTGCTGTTGGCCATGAAATGTTTCATCAGGGAAGCGCTTTTCCAATACTCGGGGTGATCTCCCTGCAATCCTTTGACAAAGGCCACGGTCAGACGGGAAGCCAGGTAAGCGTCCTCGCCGTAACTTTCCTCGGTCCTTCCCCAACGAGGATCCCTTGCCAGGTCCGCATTCGGGGCACGCATGACCATACCTCCCCGGGGATTTTCCGGTCGCTGTGTGTAATATCTTATTTCATGTGCCTCTATTTCAGCTACTTTTCGGACCAAAGCCGTATCCCATGTGGATCCCAGTCCGTAAGCCTGGGGAAACGTGGTGGTAGGCTGATCCTGGCGCCCTCCCCAATGTGCGGGACCTCCCAGGGCCATACCGTGCAGCCCTTCCGAATGTCCCGTACTGCGGATACCCAGGCGGGGTACGCCCAGATCGGTAGATAACAGGTTGATTTTTTCTTCTATGGTAAGCATGTCCAACAGGATGTCAATGCGTTGGTCGGCGGAAAGGTCCCTGTTGTGGAAAGGATGGTTTTGTCCCTGACTTTCAATTGAAAAGGCAAGACAAAAAGTAAAAAAAACAAAAAATGTGAAGGATTTTATATGTTTCATGATGTCTGTTTTGTATGCAAAAATACGATTATATTTGCATATTATGAGTTATATACCCAATGAAAACAGATACGGTAATATGATATACCGTCGCTGCGGCCGGAGCGGTTTGCAGTTGCCCTCCATATCACTTGGTTTGTGGCACAATTTCGGCGGAGTGGATGATTACGCCAACGGCCGGAAAGTTATATTAAAAGCGTTTGACCATGGGATCACGCATTTTGATTTTGCTAATAATTACGGACCTCCGTACGGTTCGGCCGAGCTCAATTTCGGCAAACTTTTGCGGGAAGACCTGTCGGCTTACCGGGATCAGTTGGTCATATCAACAAAAGCCGGTTATGATATGTGGCCGGGTCCTTACGGAAACTGGGGGTCCCGCAAGTATTTGCTTGCCAGCCTGGACCAAAGCCTGCAGCGCATGGGCCTTCCTTACGTGGACATCTTTTATTCCCACCGTCCGGATCCCGATACTCCCCTGGAAGAAACCATGGGGGCTCTGGATTATGCCGTTCGCAGCGGTAAAGCGCTTTACGCCGGCATATCCAATTATCCGGCCCCTCTGGCACGTCGTGCATTCCGTATTCTGCGGGAACTGGGAACCCCCTGCCTGATCCACCAGCCCAAATATTCCCTGCTGGAACGTTGGGTAGAAGCCGAACTTCTGGAAGAATTGGAAAAAGAAGGGGTAGGGTGCATCGCATTTTCCCCGTTGGCCCAGGGCATGCTTACCGGTAAATATTTGAAAGGCATACCCGAAGGATCCAGAGCCCAGAGGGCTGACGGTGCCCTGCAGGCAGAAAGCATCACTCCTGAAATACTGGAAAAAATCAACCGTTGGAACCGGGTAGCCCTGGAACGCGGGCAGACCTTGGCCCAAATGGCCATTTCCTGGCTCCTGAAAGATCCCCGCGTTACTTCAGTACTGATCGGGGCCCGGACCGTAGAACAGCTGGAGGAAAACCTGAAAGCGGCTTATGCCGGAGGTTTTTCTAAAGAAGAATTAAACGAATTGAATGCATAAAATTACAAGAAATGGGAAATAGAGTGTGTATCCGCATAGACCGTGGTAAAGACGCAGTAGACGGAGCCGGAGTAAGGCTTCGCAGGGTATTGGGATTGAAAACCGTACAGGCTTATGATCCTTTTTTAATGTTGGATGGATTTGATTCCACAGATCCTGACGATTACATCAGGGGTTTTCCCTTTCATCCCCATCGCGGGATCGAAACGGTAACTTACCTTGTTGAAGGCCTGATAGAGCATATGGACAGCCTTGGGAACAAAGGCACCATAGGCAATCTTCAATGCCAGTGGATGACCGCCGGGTCCGGGATCATTCACCAGGAAATGCCTAAGGAATCGCCGCGTATGCTGGGTTGTCAGCTATGGGTAAACCTCCCCGCAAAAGAAAAAATGACCATTCCCACATACAGGGATATTTTACAGGAAGATGTACCCCTCATCCGGGAGGAAGGAGCCGTTGTACGTGTGTTGTCCGGTGCGTACAATGGAAATAATGGACCCATGGACGGGGGATATCAGGATGTTCAGTACCTGGACATTACCCTGGAACCGGACAGGGAGTGGCTTTACGACCAGACGCCCAACGACCATACCTTATTCCTGTACCTGTTGGATGGGAGCCTGAAGCCGGAAGGAAACGATAGTTTTGAAGAAAAGCGATCTGCCATGCTGATGGCAGCAACCGGGAAGCCCGGTGAAGGGAATGACACAGTTTCAGTCCGTTCCGGATCCAAAGGAGCTCGTTTTCTGCTCATTGCAGCCAAACCCCTACATGAACCTTTTTCCTGGGGAGGTCCTATAGTAATGAATACAAAAGAAGAACTGGAACTGGCTTTCAGGGAGTTGGAAGAAGGAACATTCATCAGGCATAAAGATCCCACGTTCCTGATCCTATAGAGCAAGGATGCAAACCGGCTGGTCCACGGGGATGCGTTTACCGGTATCCTCAGGCAGACCGGTTTTAATATTCCGCTTGTATATTTCTATATGGTTTTCGTTTTTGCATGCGACCAGGATCCAACGATCATCCGGGGTTATTAAAAAATGCCTTGGATGACTTCCCGTTGGTTGAAATCCCACCCGTGTCAGCATGCCTCTCTCATCATTTACACGATAGATTACCAGGCCGTCTCCTTTCAGGCGTGTGGAAGCATACAGGAAATCACCGTCCCCGGACAAAGCAATATGGGCACTTCCGCGTGCCCCGAGTGTATCTGCGATTATTGACTGGATTTGCTCCAGTTTCCCGTTTTGGTGAGTAAAAACGGTAACCCTTCCCGACAATTCGTTGATCAGGTAGGCTTTGTCTCCTTTCTTGTTGAATACCAGATGTCTTGGACCACTACCCGGTTCCAGGGCAACGGTGTCTTTAAGTTCCGGTATGTCCGGCCCGTTGTTGCTGAACACATAAATACGGTCTGTGCCCAGGTCAGTGGCAAACAAATGGCGGGCATCCGGTGAAAAAACCACACAATGTATGTGAGGGGCTTTTTGCCTGAGGCTGTCCGGTCCTGATCCCGAAAATTCCCAACGGTGTCTGATGGATTTTGCACCGGGAGAAAAGACCGTTACGGTACCGGAAGAATAGTCGGCCGTTACTACATAATTTCCGGAAGGTTCCACAACCACGTGACAGGGATCCGCTCCCGGGTTTTTCAGAAATCCGAGCGGTTTGATGTTCCCTTTGTGCCCGTTCGGATCAAAAACGGATATTCCGGATGCCGGACCGCTTTCATTAACCGCATAAAGCAAGTTGTCAAAAGCAGAAAAGGCCAGGAAAGATGGATTCAAAGAAGAGATGCTGTCCAGCAATTTAAAATCGCCCGAAGAGACATCAAAGCGGTAAGCATAGATGCCGTGACTGTTGCCCGTGGTATAGGTACCGGCCAGCAAAGTCAGGTTCTTATGGCCGGAAGAGCATGCGTATAATGAGCCCATTGTAAAAATCAGAAAGATTAGGTTTCTCATGATCAATTTTTTACAAAAATAAAAAAACCCCGTTGAAAAACGGGGTGGCGCATTAATTCATTTAACCGTAAACAAATTAATAATCCAGAGTGAAAACTTTTTCGCCCTGGTTAATGGTATTGACTTTAATTTTAAGTCCTTTTACTCCTTCCTCAACACATTCTCCTTCCAGGGGATAAGCCATCATGGTGGAAAAGTTTGTGTAAAGCGGATCGTTGTTGGATTTATGGCGTAATTCCAGGCAGTAATAACCGTCTTCAAGCGGTGTTTCCCTGTTCAGGTCATAGATCAGGGCAAAGGAATGCTTGGTGGGATCCATAGCCTGTATGGACACCTGCAGGTTCAGATACCTTTTGGAGCCGAAGCCGCCTCCGGCAAACCATAAATACTGCGGTTCAACCCTGTCCGTACCCAGTGTGTCGGGTTCGCCCGTATAAATGAAATCTTCCGTATCCACAAGGTGCATCTGCACAATGTCAATATATTGTACGGGAGATACATCCGTTTGGGCTTCTTCCCCTTCCTGATCATCACCGTGGATCGTATAATACAATATCAGCCGGTCTCCGTCTATAGGTTCGAATTCTTCATCGATAGAGGTGTGGTTCACGGGACAGAACAGCAGGGTATCGTCGGTAATGACATAAAACGGGTAATTTCCCTCAACTTCCTGTTGGTGTGTGTCTGTGGTTATGGTTCCCCAGGTGACTTTTGTATTATCACCCGGATCCAGCCATTTTGAACAGGAATTCAGTGTAAGGAGCAGGGTGGCCGCAGAGATCATAAAAATGAAGTTGCTTATTCTTTTCATTATTTTAGTATTTTCGTTGTTGTTTCTGTTTACTAATTGCAGCAATTTATCAATTACTGCATCAAAGAAAGAAAAAATATTTGTCAATGCAGTATTACCTTACCTGCTGCATTTAAATGATGACCGTAAACACAAATGAAAGACAGAGAGCTTTGGAAAGAGATATACAGGAAGTACGCAAAGCGCATGTTAACTGTGTGTATGCGGTATGCACCGGGCAGGGAACAGGCAGAGGATATGATGCACGACGGGTTTATACAGGTCTTCAGGTCTCTGGATAAATTTACGGACAGGGGAGAAGGATCCATGAGGGCCTGGATGGAGCGTGTAATGATAAATACATGTTTACAGCAACTGAGAAAAAAAGACCTGTTAAGAAACAGTTCATTGGTAGAAGTTGAAAAAGAACCGGCAGATGATGATTCACTGGAAGCTGCCGCGGAGAGGATACCGGCTCCTGTATTACGCGGTTTCATACAAGAGCTGCCTCCCGGCTACAGGGCCGTATTCAATCTTTATGTATTTGAAGGGATGAGTCATAAAGAAATTGCCGAAAAATTGAACATTAAAGAAAAAACATCCTCATCCCAATTATATAGGGCTAAATGTTTGCTTGCCTCGCAAATAAAAGAATATGAAAGAAAGCATCAATAAATGGACCGAGATTGTCCGGGATAAAGTAAACGGACTACCGGAAGTATTGGATACCGATGCTTCCTGGGAGCGTTTGGAAAGTAAGATCCAGGCTTTCTATCGGATACGCTTTTTAAAAAGAACCGGGCTGGCGGCCGCCTGTGCCGCTGCCATTTTGATTCCCGTACTCTTTTTAAACAGTGGAGGATCCGGAATCATGGAGCAGCCGGTCCACATAGTGAAACTGCATTACGACGGGGCCGGATTAACATGTAAAGCCGAAAGACCGGTAAATACTATATATATACTTCCCGAATCCCGTTCCGGATTTATTGCCACGCAACCGGCAGCGGATCCCGAACCCGAAGCTGCTCATGCACAGGCACTTGCACAGGAACAAGCTCCCGTAGCCGTTTCAGAAGCTCAAGCCGGGCCCGCCGGTGAGATCACGAAAACCCAGCCCGTTTATACTGCCGATCCCTTCGCACAGCCCGCTCAAGAAATACGAAGCCGGAAAAAATTCATGGTATCAGCTGCAGGGCTTTTGAATATTAGCCGGGGCGGGACTCAAGGGGCGCTTCCCATGAACGACCTTGTTATGTCTGATAACCGATTGTCTACTTACGGCATAACGCAGAAAGACGCAGCGTTGAATTCCTGCGACGCTTCGTTCGCACCTGTTTCTTACGTACAATATGAATACAAACACCGAATACCTGTTTCCTTTGGCGTTTATGCATCGCTTCCCCTGTCTGAACACTGGTTCGTGGAAAGCGGAATTTTTGCCACCCGTCTTGCCACCTCCATTTATTCCAAATCTTACGTGGAAATCAGGCCAAGCAATTCCGAGCCGGTTTTTATTACCGACCGGGTTTTGTGGTATTTGGGAGTCCCTTTAAAGATCAGATGGAATTTTGTGCAGAAAAAGTTTTTCACCTCGTATGCCTCGGTCGGGGGGATGTTGGAGAAGTGCGTTTCGTTTGATTATACGGGAGACATTGAAGATGAAAACATGCATTTTACAACCGGCCAGATACCTTTGCAATGGTCCGTAAATGCCACATTGGGAGCACAATACAACATTGTAAGTGTCCTTGGACTTTTCGTGGAACCCGGAGTCTCTTTTTTCTTTGACAGTCACAACCCGGTACATACCATCCGGGGGGAAAGGCCCCTTTATTTTAATCTGAATGCCGGGATACGCTTTATGTTTTAATCATTTATTTTCATAGAATACTGCAATTTATCCGATTTATTGTCATACATTTGCAACTCATATAATTTTTTATTTTTTTATTTTTATTTCAATGAATAACGGAACCGTTAAATTTTACGATGAGATCAAAGGTTTTGGTTTTATCAAGGACGCAGACTCGTCCAAAGAGTATTTTGTACATTCATCAGGTCTTATTGACAGGATCAGGGACAACGATGAAGTAACTTTCGACTTACAGGAAGGAAGAAAAGGATTAAATGCCGTAAATGTTAGACGCAGCTAATTCTGCAACATACCATTTGCAATCCCGCCGCTTTGCGACGGGATTTTTTTTACATTTGTAAGGATGATCTACCTTTTGGCTCATGCAGACGCTTTGCCGGACAGTTTTCCGGATTTGTGCCGGGCTTTTATGCCTATTGAGCGCAGTCGTCAAATGATGAGCTACACAAGAATAGCAGACCGCAAACTGTGTGCGGCAGCTTATGTATTGCTCGTCTACGCATTGAAAAAGGAAAAATTGTTTACGCAACTGCCCGTATTCGCATACGGCTCCAACAACAAACCTTACCTGGTCAATTATCCCAATATACATTTCAACATAAGCCATAGCCGGGGTGCGGTGGTATGTGTTCTTTCCCTGGATCCGGTAGGCATTGATATAGAAAAAGTTACCGGATACGACGACGATATGGCACGGTACATTTGTAATCCCAAGGAATACGAGTGGGTGACCGGCCTGCCCGGGATGGAGGCACAACGGTTTACGGAAATGTGGACACGCAAGGAAAGTTATGTCAAATCAACGGGAACAGGCATAAACTGCCATCCGCAACAAATGGAAAGCGGTGAAAGCCGGGTGTTTTATACAGGAAAGAATAACGATCAATACATAATAAGTATCAGACAATGCAGCAAAAAACCTACCCCCTGACAAATGCCCAGAAGGGCATGTATTACGAATGGCAAAAAGACAAGGAACTGACCCAGTATAACAATCCTTTTCTTTATGAATTTCCTGAAAAGATAGAATCCGAAAAATTGCAGGATGCTTTTGTCAAAGTAATAGAGGCACATCCTTTCCTGAAACTGAAATTGAAATTGCTGGGAAACGGAGAAGTAGTACAGTATTTTGTAAAAGAAGACCCGGTAAACATTCCGGTATTCGAAACAAAAGAAGAAGGGATAAGGGAACGTCTGCTAAAAACCATCAGGCCTTTTGATCTGTTGTCCGGAGAACCCCTGTACCGGATAGATATCTACAGTACCCCGCGAAAGATTTACGTCCTGCTTGACATACATCATATTGCCTACGACGGTTCTTCCAGCATTGTGTTTAACAAGGACCTGGTTAAAGCCTACAACGGGGAGGAACTTCAGGAGGAATCCTTTACCTGCGGTGATTTTGCCTTGATGGAAACAGAGCGTATGCAGGGAGAAGAATACAAACAAGATGAAGCCTATTTTACAGAAAGGCTCTCAGGGGTCACCCCGGCAAAGCTTCCCATCCTGAACCGGTCCGAACAGGCCTCGGGAACACTGGATAAAGTTTCTGAATATGTTGATTATCAAGAGATCAGTGATTATTGCAAGCGCCTTGACATTTCCCCCAATAACTTGTTTGCCGGGGCCCTGGGTATCTGTATGAACCGTTATACCCGTGAGAACAAGCTTTGTTTCTGTACGGCGCACAACGGCCGGATTGACGAAAGGGTACAGGACAGTGTGGGCATGTTCGTAAAAACACTTCCCGTGGTTGTGGAAACGGATCCGGGACAAAAACTGGAAGATTACCTGAAAGGGATCCGTACCGATATGAAAGAACTCTGGACACACCAGACGTATCCTTTTGCAGATATGGTGACCCATTTCGGCATAGCCATGGACCTGACCTATACCTACCAGAAAGGGATCCTGGAGTATTTTGAAATGCCGCAGGGGCACGTTAATATGGAATACATGCATGAAGGATCCACCCACGACAAACTGAGCATCTATATTTACCAGTTCCCTGAAAATTTTGAAATACGCTGCGAATACAACAATGCCCTGTACGACAGGGATTACATGGAAGTCTTTGCCGCTTCCCTGAAAAACGCACTGGAAGAGATCCTGGCCGCCGACCCTTCGAAAACCACCTGCTCGGCAATCAAAATTGTCAATCCCTCGGAGAAGGAAAAAGTGCTGGAATTTGCCCGGGGTAACGAACTGGCTTACGACAACACCAAATCCTTCCCGGACCTGTTCCGGGACCGGGTGGCAAAAGACCCTAAAAACCCTGCGGTAAAAGACATCTCGGGGACATTGACCTATGAACAACTGGACCGCCAGTCAGATGTGATGGCCCGCAAACTGATATCCATGGGCGTCAAACCGGACGATTTTGTAGCCGTGGTGCTATCCCGCCGCAAAGAATACGTGGTTACCGTGCTTGGGATCCAGAAAGCCCGGGCCGCCTACGTACCCATGGACAGTGAATATCCCATTGACCGCCTGCTGTATATGATGGAAAACAGCCGATCCGCCGTGCTGGTAACGGAAAAGGAACTCTATGCCAAAAAGCGGGAAGAAGGGGATTTTAAACACCGGAACGTACTTTTCCTGGAAGATATCAAACTGGATGCCCCTGTAGAAAAAGTAACCGATCTGCCCGGTCCGGACAACCTGGCCTACATGATTTACACATCGGGATCCACCGGGAAACCCAAAGGCGTAATGATCAGCCACAGGGGACTGGTAGCCATGAGCACGGCACATGCCAATGACATGAACATCGTGGCGGGAGACAACAATACCTGTCACGCCAGTTTCAGCTTTGACGCTTCGGTACACGATATCTTTCCGCCCTTGTCGGCAGGTGCATGCATACACGTGATCCCTTCGGAAATGCGTCAGGACATGGTCATGCTATACGATTACATGATCCAAAACCACATAACCGGGGGCACCTTCAGTACGCAGTTTGGCCTGGAACTGATCAACCAGTTTGAACTTCCCATGAAATACATGCTGGTGGGCGGGGAAAAAATGTTCCCCGTGAAAAAGCGCAATCTCAAGATCGTCAACGGGTACGGACCTACTGAATTCACGGTATGTTCCGATTACTACGTAGTGGATCAGGACAAGGATACGGACAACATTCCCATTGGACGCCCGGTCCCCAATTCCTGGTCGTATGTATTGGACGACAAACAGCAATTGTTACCGGTAGGGGTGGCCGGTGAATTGTGCCTGGCCGGACCCCAGATAGCCCTGGGTTACTGGCTGCGGGAAGACCTGACTGCCGAACGCTTCATTGCGAATCCCTACAGTACTGGGGCTATTAACGACAAGATATACCGCACCGGTGACCTGGTTCGCTGGCGCAGCGACGGCCTGCTGGAATACCTTGGCCGGATAGACAACCAGGTGAAATTGCGCGGATTCCGTATAGAACTTGGGGAAATCGAAACCGTAATGTCCAAATTCCCGGGGATTATCTCGGCCGTCGCCGATGTCAAGGAATTCGGGGGAGCACAGCAACTGTGCGCTTATTACCAGACGGACAACGATGTTCCCGTTTCCGAAGATGCCTTGCTGGAGCACTTGCGTGCCAGCCTGACTGACTACATGGTCCCCTCGGCCCTGCTCAAACTGAAGGCCTTTCCCATGACCCCAAACGGTAAAGTGGACCGCAAAAAACTGCCCATACCGCACCTGACACTCAAAGAGATCATCCCTCCGCAAACCATCATGGAAAAAGACCTCTTTGCGATCGTAGCAGAAATCCTGAAGACAGATGAATTTGGAGTCACCACCAATTTGTTGTCCATAGGGCTGACCTCGTTGCTGGCCATCCGTTTTTCCGTGGTGGTCAAACAGCAACTGAACGTCAATCTGGCTACCAAAGACATTCTGAAACTAAAAACCATCCGGTTGCTGGCCCGTTTGCTGACCGGCCAAAGGGAAGCGCCCGCCGTGGAGGGTCTTAAAACGTATCCCCCGCAGGAATTTTACCCGCTCACCGAAACCCAGAAAGGGATCTATTACGATTGGGAAAAGGCCCGCGAATCCCTGCAATACAACATACCGGTGGCTGTTCGCAGCGGGGATCCCAAATCCCCGGATCCTGCCCGATTGAAAAAAGCACTGGCAAAAGTCATGGATATCCACCGGTACCTGAAAACCCGCCTTGTTTTGCAACAGGGCGAAGTCATGCAGCAACGCCGGGATGAACAGCTTCCTGAGATCCTGGTCAAAAATGGTGATGAAAGCAGAATGAAGTCGGTCATGACGGAATTCGTGCAGCCTTTTGACTTGTTCAACGACAACCTGTACCGCTTTGAAATCCATACCACCCAATCTTCCGTATACCTGCTGATGGATTTCCATCACATTGCCTTTGACGGTTCCTCCATGGGCATTTTCCTGCAGGATTTGAAGCAAGTTCTGGAAGGAAAAGAACTGCTTGCCGAGTCTGTTTCCGCCTTCGATGTTTCCCTGTACGAACAGGAAGCCCTGCAATCTCCCGCTTACCGGCAGGCAGAAGCATATTTCAACGCCCTGACCGGAGGCGAGTGCACCATGTCCGTAATCCCGCCTTCGCCCAAAGTGTCGGAAGAAAACGATGCCGGGAATTACAACCGGACCATTCCGGGAAATGTCATTGATGCTTTCTGCCGGGATTACGGTGTAACGGCCAATACGTTTTTCCTGTCGGCCCTTTCCCAGGCCGTACAGCGTTATACCCGCGAAGAACAGGTGGTACTCACCGTGTCTTCGGGCGGCAGGTCCGATCCGCAACTCTCGCGGACCGTGGGCATGTTTGTCAAGACCCTGCCCGTAAAAACGGACATGAAACCCCAACCTTTCATAGAATTTGCCAAAGCCGCCCAGGAGCAGATGTTCAATACCATGGAGCACGAGATCTTCCCCTTTACCAAAATGGTGGAAGCCTACGGGATCGTACCCCAGATCAATTATGTATACGAAGGCGGCCTGGGTATAGAAATGAGCGTGGACAACATTCCCCTGGATATCATTTTCCTGGATCTGGAAGCCGCCAAATTTCCCTTTGGGGTAGTGGTAGAGCCCGCAGGCACTAATTACAGTTTGTCCATACAATACGATGCCACAAAATACGCCCGGGAAGACGTGGTGCGTTTTGCGGAGCTTTATAAAAACATAGCCGCACACGCAGCCCTGCAACCCGATACCCTGACTACGGAGCTTACGCTAATGGAACCGGCCGTAAAGCAAGAAGTTATGGAATTTTCCCGGGGAGTACAACTGCCTTACGACAACTCCAAAACCTTCATTGACCTGTTCCGGGAAAATGCGCGCAAATATCCCGGGAACAAAGCCGTTGCCGATAAGTGGGGCGCTCTTCCCTTCAGCACCCTGGATTTGTATTCAGATCGCCTGGCGGCGGAACTGGCGCTGCAGGGCGTGTTACCGGGCACCTTCGTGGCCGTGATGATGTCCCGGCGCAAGGAATACGTGGTGAGCATCATTGCCATTCAAAAAGCCGGCGGGGCGTACGTTCCCATGGACAGCGAATACCCCAACGACCGGTTGCTGTACATGCTGGAAAACAGCGAATCCAAAGTGCTTATCACTGAAAGAAGCATTTACGAATCCAAAAAGAAGGAAGGTGATTTTCATGTGGATCATGTCCTTTTTGTGGATGAATTTGACTTTGAAAAGGAACGATCCTTAAACGTACAACCTCCTAAGCCGGAAGATCTTGCCTACATGATCTACACTTCCGGTTCAACCGGGAAACCTAAGGGCGTGATGATCCGTCACCTCTCGTTGGCGGCCAAGGTAAACTGGCAGGTGCACGATCTGGAGATCACTCCGCAGGATGCCAATGTCTGTCATCCCAGTTTCAGCTTTGATGCCTCGGTAGATGACCTGTTCGGACCGCTGGCAGGAGGTGCCCCGGTACATATTCTTGCCGAAGACATGCGTCAGAATATGGTGGAATTGTACCAATATACCGTGGACAACCACATCACCGGGGGATCTTTCAGTACCCAGTTTGGTCTGGAAATGGTCAACCAGTTTGAACTGCCCCTGAGGTACATCATCATGGGTGGCGAAAAAATGGTTCCGGTAAAGAGGCGTAACGTACAGATAATCAACGGGTACGGACCTACTGAATTTACAGTCTGCTCCAGCTACCACAAGGTAGATCAGGCGAAAGACACGGAAAACATACCCATCGGGAAACCCGTTCCCAATACCTGGTCCTTTGTGCTGGATTCCCGGCAGCAACTGCTGCCTCCCGGCATTCCGGGCGAATTGTGCCTGGCAGGCCGTCAGACGGCATTAGGTTACTGGAAAAGGGAAGACCTGACCGGGGAACGTTTCATTCCCAATCCCTACGCCCGGTCGGAAGACGACGCGATCCTTTACCGTACCGGGGACCTGGTGCGGTGGAACGCCGAAGGACAACTGGAATACATGGGCCGCATCGACAGCCAGATCAAATTGCGGGGATTCCGCATTGAATTGGGCGAGATCGAGACCATGATGGCCAAGTACAAGGGCATTGCCTCGGCCGTTGCCGATGTCAGGGAATTCGGGGGAGCCCAGCAGCTGGTAGGGTACTACGTGGTGGAGCCTTTCGGAAAAGTAAATCCGGCGGCACTCGAGGCTTACCTGCGCTCCGGACTCACCGAGTACATGGTTCCCTCGGCTTTCGTGGAAATGAAGACCTTCCCCCTGACGCCCAACGGCAAGGTCAACCGCAAACTGCTGCCCCTGCCGGAACTGGTTCGTGAACAGCCATTTGTGGCCCCCACAAACAAATTGGAGGAAGACTTGTGCAAGATCTACGCAGACATCCTGCAACTGGAAAAAGTGGGGATCCTGGACGATTTCTTCCACATCGGAGGCACCTCCATGTCTGCCATCAAGGCCATTATCCGCATCATTAACCTGGGCTACGATATCAAATACGGAGATCTGTTCCAGCGCAAAACTCCCAAAGCCATTGCGGAGTTCCTGACCGAATCCGCCTCGGCAAAAGAAAAAGATAAGGAAAGTCAGGCGAAGAAAGGACTCGGGGAGTACGATTACACGGCCATTGACAACCTGCTGTCTTCTGCTCGACCGGAACTCTGGGACGGGTATACCCCGCGGAATGTAGGGGATGTGTTACTGACGGGGGCCACGGGTTATTTGGGGATGCATTTGTTAAAAGAGCTTATAGATAAGGAAGATAACGTCATTTACTGCATGGTTCGCTCCAAAGGGGTGCTGACTCCGGAAAGGCGGTTGAAATCGCAGCTGATGTATTATTTTTCTGATACGTACGAAGAGCTTTTCGGTCGTCGCATCATACCCGTAGACGGGGACATAACCAATCCCGGAACGCTGGAATCCCTCAAAGGCATGGGGATCGGGACCGTTTACAATTGTGCCGCGGTGGTCAAGCATTACGCCGCAGGGGACGAACTGGAAAAAATCAATGTGGAAGGGGTTTCCAACCTGGTGGATTTCTGCCGCAGCGACAACGCACGGCTGATCCACGTTTCCACGGTGAGTGTGAGCGGCATGCGTGCGAAAGACTCGGCAAATACCGGTGTTTTGAACGAATCCGGACTGTATATCGGACAGGAGATCGACAACCAGTACGTAATGAGCAAGTTTCTTTCCGAGCGGGTGGTGCTTCAGGCGGTAGCCGAAGGTATGGACGGGAAGGTCATGCGTGTGGGTAACCTCATGGGACGCCAGTCCGACGGGGAATTCCAGATCAATTTCCGCAGCAACGCGTTCATCAATTCCCTGAAGTCATACAAGGTGCTGGGCATGTTCCCGCTGAGCGGACTCATTGCCCCTGCCGAGGTGTCGCCCATTGACTGCGTGGCCCGTGCCGTGCATGTGCTTTCCAAAACGCCTTCCGATGTCGTGGTGCTGCATGCCTACAACAATTACCGGCTGAACATGGCCAACCTGGTGTATGCCATGAAAGATTACGGCTTTGATATTGAACTGGTTTCCGAGGAGCGTTTCAACAAGCACTTTAAGAAAATGATGCAGGATCCGGCAAAGAGCGAATACCTGGGAGGCTTGCTTCATTACGGTACGGACACAGAAAAAGTACCCGTTCCGGATGACAACAGCTACACTACGTTATTGCTTTACCGCAATGATGTACGCTGGCCGCTGGCCGATGAAGGGTACTCTTTGAAATTGATAGAAATGCTGGACGGAATGGGATTCTTTGACCAGTGATCAAAGAATCCCTTTAAGGTCTCCGGCAGCACCTCAAGGTTTCCGGCAGCACTTTATTTGAAAAGCAGTTTCCCGAAGATGGTCAGGTAGGCCCTCCAGTTGGGCCAGGTGTGACCGCCCGAGCTTACGTGGTAGGTATGTTCCAGTCCGTTGCGTTCCAGTGCCTGATGCAATGCATTGGCCGATTCAAAAAGGAAATCTTCGTTTCCGCAGCCTACCCAGTAAAGTTTGTAGCCGGCTTTTTTGATAGCCTGCAATTCTGCGTCAATTTCCTGTCCGTCACGGATTCCCATGCTCAGCGGGCAAATGTACCCGAACATCCCCGGGTAGAGGTTGCTCACGGACATGGTGTGTCCTCCTCCCATGGATAATCCGGCCACGGCGCGGCTTTCCGGTTTGTTTATGGTACGGAAGTGCTTTTCTACGTAAGGGATGATGTCTTTTACCAGTGAGTTCACATAGAGGTTGGCCGTGTTTGGATCACCCCACTGGAATTCCTTTTCAGGCAACATAAGCGTTTTTGCGGCCTGTTGCCAGGGATTTCCGTTGGGCATGACCACGATCATGGGCTCGGCTTCTCCCTTTTCAATCATGTTGTCCAGTATCTGGCGGGCGCGTCCCATGCTGCTCCAGGCTTCTTCATCACCACCTGCACCGTGCAAGAGATACAATACCGGGTATTTTTTCCGGGGATTGGTTTCGTAGCCGTAGGGTGTGTAAACGGTCATCCGGCGCTGGAACCCGATGGTGGGGGAATCGTACCAGACGGATTTCAAATTGCCGCGTTGGGTGGCTTCCTTGTAGTATTCGGATATGCCGCCTTCTACCAGCAACATACTCAAATAGCGCGTTCCGTCGCGCTGCATCAGCACGTTGGAAGGATCGTTCATGCTTACACCGTCCACTATGAAACTGTAGGTGTAAATTTCGGGATCCGGCAGCGGAACGGTAGCGGACCAGATGCCCGATGTATCCCTTGACATGGCCAGGGTTGAGCGGAAATCCGTCATCCAGGATCCGTACAGACGGACTTCGTAAGCACGAGGTGCCCGCAAGCGGAATGTAACCCGGCTGTCTTTGATCTCGGGGGAAACAATAGGTTCCCGACCAAATGAGAAATTGCGCAATTCCTGCGCAGAAGTTGTGGTGACCAGGGCGGTCAACAGAAATAACAGTACTGAGATTTTTTTCATACGATCTTATATAATGGTTTCACATATACAAATTTGACTGAAAAAGGCGGGAAAAGTTTATGCATACGTTCACCATTGT